>Ga0056114_1001366_pt1 | contig 10993 bp, 13 predicted proteins | sample WorMetHERISLAND1_FD_77005 | JGI IMG/M metagenome (GOLD analysis project Ga0056114, IMG submission 77005) | Marine gutless worms symbiont microbial communities from Max Planck institute for Marine Microbiology, Germany - Olavius loisae HERON... ...
AAACATTTCAAAATGTCCGACTCATTCATAAAACCACCATCATAAAACCACAAAAAATAATAAGTATGTAAGTAAGATGACAAAATGATAAGTAAGTAACTGTGAGAGATCTGTCCGCTACAGCATGTTATGGAGATATTTCATCAGATTAGATGTGTTTGCACCATAGAACGCAGAGTAATAACAGTAAGTCTGATAAACGACAACGTTGACAGACGTAACAGCGGTCTCTGAGTCTGTGTCTGGCTGAGTCACATGGTGGACTTTATGCTGGTGCAAAATTATACTGCGTTGGTGGCAGTGCGGACAACTGTGAAGTCATTGTTACTAGCATCGTGATAACCTGCCTCCATGACGTACACTTGCTGTGGTGGATCTGACTCCTTGCATGAGTCCCACAGGTCCTGCCGGTTCGAAATGGAACATGATTCCTTGCTGTAGTGAACTCCATAATCTGTCCAAACTTCAGGAAACTTTTTTCCAAACACCAGTTTATCAAGATCATCGAGTGTCTGCTGGCCATTCCGAACATGGTCAAAGATTTCCAGCAGCAACCCGGTGTTCCTGAAACTGTGCTCTAACCAAACACAACATTTACTTAGGTACTCTTCATACACAGCCTGACTGCGTGCTGTCCTCATCTTATACTGCATAGAATAAAATGACCTACCGGTGTGCTTAGCTTTTCAGTCAGGTACAGCATCAGTCTTATCATAGATGGCAGCACCACACACAGGCCTAGGCTGAGCAGCATCACCCATGAACACCATTGACTTTCTTCTGAGTGGTTTAACATTCCCGTTGCTATCTCTCTGCTGCCTATCTGGATCAAACAGTTTACTGATCGTCTCGTCTCTAGACCTAGCTCCGCAGCTGACATAGTGTTGACCTTATCAGTGACAAAAACCTCAGTCTTATCATGCCTGTCCTCATTGTGTGACCATCCAAACATGGCACGAACATTAAAGTTGGGGTAAATGACGAATTGGATGCACGGGCCTTGATCCTAGATTATGGTTCCAGATGTGCTGTCGAAGCGGCTTCGAGCCAACTTACGCCTTAAATTATCGTGTATTTTATAGGCATTTATGTGCCTGTAATTAGCAGCATAAGGGAGTTTGGAGATAAGCTCCCTGCTCTTGCGGGCTATCTTAATGCTAAGTGGATAATAATAATTGATTATTGGCCATATCTGTTCCTTCTGTCCAGGGAGTTGAAGGGCGGCCTCCAATCTGTCCAACTCACGAGAGGTATCAAAGTCGTGGTTAGTAACGAACTTTACAGTCATTTGATAGAGGGAGCGACTGTAGCCTCTCCCACGAAGCACTGACAACAATTCACGACGTGCATCATGGAAATCCTTATAAGTAGTGCCAAGGCACATAAAACGCAAGAAATGCAAGATCTGCGATTTTAAAATACTTTTTGTTGATTGAGCAAGGTTTAACGTCTGCACCATCACGATATAGGATTTTAAAATACCTTTAACAGTGTGTTTGGTATGGAAGGATGATGCATAGAGAAGCTGATGGGGGTGTCTGTTGGTTTGAAATATACATGGGTGCGCAGAAAACTATGTGTGGAGCTCTTGGGAGCTTTATAAACTATAGTATCCAGGTATTCCTTTAGCTGCTGCCGGACGCATAGAGTGACCTTAATTTATTTATTTATTATAAAACTCGTACACATAGTACACATAAAATGAAGAAAGTAATAAAAACATAAAAAGCTAAACCGTACACATATGACTAATAATACTGTCAATTTCAGCACTGTGAACAGCTCCAATGTATAAAAGTGATTTCTAATAAATAGAAGTTCTAAAATACAAAAAAACGTTTCTCCATACACCAGCTGACACAGCAGCTTGTGTACAACGCCAAACCATGCCGGACATTGGGCCATTAAGATACTGCCAATATGCAGTGAGCTGCACTCGGGAGCCAAACCATAGGAAGAAGATGTCGTCTAGAAAGCGGCCATAAATGAGAGGTTTTATATGAAAACCATCTTGGGCTGCTGCATCAAAACGCTGAAGAAAGATATTAGCTAGAGAGGGGACATAGCGTTTGCCCATTGCCATGTCCCTGGTCTGCAGAAATAAGCGCCCGGCAAACTGGAAGTAGTTAGTATGTAACGTTATTTCCAGTAATTCTAAAAGCTGTTTGTCCGGGTGCACGCTATCTGGATTGCGCTCAAACGTGTCTTTAACTATCTGTATTGTTAAGTCTATGTCCATGTTGGTATATAGGCCTGTGACGTCAACCAGTGACGATGAGTGCATCGCACGGTAACGACTTGGCCATGTACTTTATCGACGAAGTGATACGTGTCTTTTATATAAGACGGGTGGGAGGTTGCTAACGGGTGCAAGAAGTGATGGATAAAAGCGCATATATGCTCAGTCTCTGAACCACAGTCTGCTACTATGGGCTGTCCTTGAGGCATATTAGGATGTGGCCACTTATCTCTGTCCTTATGTACTTTGGGTAACAGATAGAACGAGCAGGCATGGGCCGGTACATTCGGAGAAAGCATGCTGTTTATTGAGTAAAAAACAGATGTCATACAACTCCTGAATAATCGCACAAATACGCGGTTCAGTATCATTCACCAGAAGGCTATCGATGTCAGTATAATAGTGAATATTCTCTAACTCACGTAGCCCTTCCTGTTCGTACAGGACCGGATTTAACACACAAGCAGCGCCGCCTTTATCGGCTGGCTTAATAGTAATCTGCTCATTATTTTTTAACTGTGTGACGGCTTTGGCCTCAGCTGTAGTTATATTCTCCTTAATGGCAGGAAGACGAATGAGTGGTCCTCTGTCAGGATCAGTATTCACTGTCAACCAGTCCTTAGTTATACTCGCTGTATAGGCGCTCAGAGATGTTATAGCTTCTATGGCCGAGCGTTGAGCAGCATTTTTATTATTGCTAACCCAGGCTCTTTTATGGACGCAGAAATTCAAAGCACCAAGAACCCAGTGAATATATATAAAGCTATCCGGCTTAGATTTGTACAACTGGCGGTTTTAAAACTGAAAATACCACAAATTATCCAAGTATGGTACAATAGAGCATGCTTAGCTTTACAATTAGGTACAGCATCAGTCTTATCATAGATGGCAGCAACACACCACCGCACACAGGTATAAGCTGAGCAGCATCACCTATGAACACCACTGACTTACCTCCCGTTGCTATCTCTCTGCTGCCTATCTGGATCAAACACTTTACTCATTGTCTCGTCTAAAAGACCTAGCTCCGCATTTGACATAGCGTTTACTTCATCAGTAACAAAGACCTCAGTCTTCTCATAAAACAGTCGCAAGCGAGCAAGCTTTGTTGAGTCATTAGCATGCACTACAGTCTGCATGTCCTCACTGTGTGACCATCCAAACATGGCATGCACATTGAAGTTGGTCGACACAAGGGTCGGCTCTGAAGGAGTAGACTCGACATCCATTGGTCTGATATCCGCTGAGGCACTCTTGTGCTCCACTGCGACGTTGCGACGCTCCTCCGGAAACAGTACGGCACCTGAACGCAGCTTGGTTGACACCACGGTCAGCTCCGACGGTGTTGCCGGAATGGAATGGTTGGTCGTACAGCCAAGTGACCTGACATCGCTAGAAGAAGACGGGTATCGCTTTTCAACTCCAGACAAGCCATGAGTCCAGCGCGCCAGTGAGCGCCTTGCCCAGTTTCTTTTTTTTCGTCATCTCGTGGCAACAGCGTATCACCATGCGTGGCGGCCAGGTGAATGTTGCGACAATGAGTGGCATGTGTGCCTCGATGGGGATGTCAGCGAAGTAGTACGATAAATACCCGGTACTGTGACATTGCCGGCACGTTATTGTCCTCACGGCAACGGAGCATGCACATCGTAGCGTCTCGTATGTAGTCGGCTGACAGACAGGCAAGGCAGCTCTGTGAAGGGGCCTGTAGTGCTTGCTGGCTGGAGGGAAGAAACAGGCCATTGTGTGCGATCAGTGCGAACGGTGCAACATGCCGATAATCATTGGTCCGATCACACCAGCTCAGCCCTCAGTGGGGTGTGACTAAATACCGCTTAGGCTGCTCCGGCGGACAAAGCAGTAATAAAACTTCCCCAGCGGTCAAGATGTTATAATTTTATCGTTGTGTTTTCCAAATAGTCAAAGATAGGCGGTGCGTTAGCCCAGTATTTAACGGCCTACTTATTTTTAGCCTGTGGCAGTTTATCAAAACAAACATGGCATGAACTTTGGTCCCTGCTATGCCAGAAGCTCATGTCCTCTAGTTTGACTGCCGGCGACGGTGGGTTGGCCATGAAAAGTGTTGCCTTGCTACCTCGAACCATTTCCTCGCGTGCCTGCCAAGCGTGCTGCAGTGGAAATGAGATGCAGATGTCCGGCATGGCTGGCGGTGCTTGCTCCAAGATTCCACGGAGGGTGTCTGGTGGCAAGAAGTTAGAACAGAAGGAACATCTGAGTTATCTGTGTCATCCGCTATTGCAGGATGAACCTCAATAGGCAGCTCTCCACTTAGCATTTTATCTTATTCGCTTTTACCATCGTCTATATGCTCCTGCATATAATCTTATATTATATCCTTTTCACTACATCCAACTTGAATGGCACTGTATAGCCTAATTGTGCCGTTAAGAAACTACTCACTCACTCCAACTGTTTTTGGAAACGCTTCATCTGCTTTATGTTGCTGGTTGATAGGACAAATGATGTCGTCAGACGAGTCACTGCATGAGCTGAGTGCCGTTAAGAAACTTTTATTGTAATGCACACTTGTGCATTTTCATCAACATAAATTATTTACTACACACATACCGATACACCTGTTTTACTCAGTCGTATCAGCAGTTCACAATGAGTTAAGTTCAATCATTTACTTAGGCCAACACTTAAGAAAGGTGAGGGCCGGGCCGACAACAGACTGTCTGTCACGCGTGCACTGCGCGGCTTCATCACAATCACTAGCCCACAATCTTGTTGCCCAGTCGTTTGACTGCACCTGGGGCAGTAATCTTGCTCCCAATGCTGTACAGTTCGATGAAAAGGCACGAGTACTTCAAGCATTCTGGGTACTTTACGTAGAAACCCAGGATACCGAGTGCCGTGCCTCCATGGCTGCAGTGAACAGTTTGGTGTTGATGGGTAGCAGCTGAATGCCGTCGAAGTGTAGATGGCAGCAGTCACCTTCCACTACTAAGCTCGGCACAGGACTCTTCACATCCTGAAACAATGCATGGCATGAAGTCTTTTCAAGATATATCTGAGATCAACTAAAATATAACAGTTGATACTGTTGTTTTCACAATAACAACTAAGCAGATTTTTTTTTAAAAAATGCAGATATCTGTCAGTAGTTAGTAAACAAATGTCAGATGTTGTCTAAGCCGTCATGATGGCACCATTATGAGAAGATTTCGTATCGGTCACACCAGAGCAACCCACTCCTATCTTCACACTAAGGATAGTCCACCAGAATGTCAATTCTGCTTCAACCGTCTCACAGTGCAACATATATTACTAGAGTGTAGTCATTTTAACACTGTTCGACAGCAGAATTTGTCAGAGATATCGTTAAGCACAGAAGAACATCTGAGTTATCCACGTCATCATCTATTGGAGTACAAAACTACTTTTGGTCCAAATTTACAAAATTTTGCGAAGCGGCTGCCCCTCACACACAGAATCGGTGTGTGGAGATGTTAACTGTTCATCAACTGTCGTATTTCTCAGTCGCCTATCGTTCACGGCCATCATCTTGCATGCATGTTTCGTGTGACTGCGTGACAAAGTAATTACAACATATGTACAGTGTGACTCAAAGAAATCCAACACCACGACGGTTTTCGGAGAATTTGTTCCGGAACGCTTGGGAATTTTTAGTCCAAATTTTACATGCCTATTACACATTCTTGTCAGCGTCAGTCTACAAAATTGTATTCTAACTCCAACTCTTTTTGGTAACATTTCATCTCATCTTTTATGTTTTAATGACTGATTAACGGTTTTTTTACAAACTCTTGTAATGCATTCTCGGTTTGGTGTCGAGTAGGGAGGGAATTACAATCTCCACTTAACTTAGTTACTTACTTATCCGTATTGGTGGTTGTCAGATGAGTCACTGCCTTAGCTGTTTTTACTTAGCGTTTTATATCATTCGCTTTTACCATCTTCTATATGCTTTTGCATATAACGTTACTATTATATCTTTTCCACAACATTCAACTTGAATGGCACTGTGTGGTCTAATTGTGCTGATGTGCCGTTAAGAAACTACTCACGCATGAGCTAAGCTCATTGTTAAGGCCTCTGTGCTAGTTGTGACCATTTGCTCAGCTCCGTGACAAAAGGATGAACAGCCGCTATAGCCGCAGACAGGCCAATGTTCCCGCTTTCGGTGCTATTCCCCCGCTTTCTAATCTAGCATTAGATTAATGTGACAATCAAGGTGTAAAACTTGGGTCGTTTTCGGTCTTGTGGCTATTCACTATTGACACTTAGAAACTGTATATGTTCACAGATTGATCCAAAACTACTGTCAGCTGGTCAATGCTGGAATGTCTGTTACCCTGATTTGGATACCAGGTCATACTGGTATCCGAGGTAATGTTTAGGAATCATAGTGCTCGCATTCACATTTGCCATACACAGTCTGTACGATAGCATTGAATAAACTGGTTTGCGGATCCATTCTAACAGTTTTCGCCTCTTCTCTTGCTTTCGTTTCATTTTTGTTGTAGAGTGACCATCCAACAGTAAATATTGAATAACCTGTTTGACACAAGTGTCCAGCTGCACAAAATGCTGTTTTTTTTTCGCTCACACAAATGCGGATAAATTTGCTGATAAGCAGGAATGGTAATAATCGAACATCAGTTTATACAATATGAATATAGGAAACAACATATCGTCTGTCTTGAGCAGGTCTGCAGCTTATCACTTCTGTGCGTTGTGATCACCAGCTTGTGGTAGTGTAACCGTATGTCAACGGTTTTAGCCCACACAGATTTAGTTTTCTATGACATACTTATGAAGACTAAACCATCGGACAATTTATATCAGTTACGTACAAATACTGATGATAGTGTTTACTTTAAAATGCGTACAATTTACAAATCAATAATGTTTATGTTCGGGATTTAAACAGATATAATTTTACAACAAAATTTAACACACCCAGTTAAAAGGAAGCCAAACAGGAAAAGGAGACTGTAATCTAAAAACAAAACGATCATGCTAAATAACAGGTCCATGATCGTGACAGGTGGATGTCTGTACACATACCGCTGTCTCGTGTGTATCTTGTCAGCCAGGCTTCCTTGTATTGTAGACAGTCATACAGAAGACGTTATTGTGTTAGTTGTTATATTGCACCTAATTAGCCAGTATGACGGCCCCATACCGTCACAGTGATCATCAAGCTCCTGAATGTAACAGCACAGAATTACTTCTGCGCGTTCACTGCTGTGTCCATCTAAGTAATGACGTTTCACTACTTCTGTGACAATTTGGTGCTACTTACTGTATCAGCATCGACTGATAAGTCTTCATCACGCAACTGCGAAAACAGTAATATGTAGGCTTGTATTGACGTGATTGGACTGTGTGCCTGCTCGGTCATCCTGCTGACAGCTTTGGTGAGTCCAGTCTAGACTGACATAAGCTAGACTGACACACCTAACTGTCATCAACATGAACAAGAACTGTCGAAAGCGAGTTTGTTTGCAGAAGATTGTGATTGATTTCGTTTCAGAGACAACAGAGCGTCATCTTTTATTTCATTTTATGTTGCGTCTTTAAAACAAGTATATTTATCATCTGCATGTAGTTCCGATTACTTTTATATTGCAGAAATATTCAGCACAATTTAAGGGGTGGGAGCCAAAATCTCCATATCATGTTATACATGCTCATGTTACATCAACATCAGCACATGAATATCTGCACGAAAATTATACTAACAGTTCGTCCGCACTGTTCAGCGCAGATGCCGAAACTGTGGCGTCACTGTCAGCACTCATGAGAGCTGCCATATCAGCTGAGTCGTACACTTCCGTCGGTGCACTCGAAACACCCTGCAGGCCGCTGTCGCGTCTTTCTCTTTTCAGCTGAAGTTCTAATGGTTGCTGTTCAACCAAGTTCAGCTCCGGCAAAGAAGCACACTCTGTACACAAGAAATAACATAACAATTTAAAATATCATAAATACTAAGTATTATTGCACCTAACAATTGTAACAAGTGTTGCCAAAGTAACTGCGACATCGTTCCTATGCGAAAGAAATAATATTGATATCTTGGTACCATTTGAAATCGTGTGGATACCTGCTGCTGTGTGCGCACAAGTTAAGATATGTGCTTGGTTACTATTATATCTTTCACTACATCCAACTTCAATGTCACTCTATAGCCTAATTGTGCTGATGTGCCGTTAAGAAACTACTCACTCACTCACTCATGTTATATGATAGATCTCTACTTTTGACCTTGACCCCCCTATTGAAAAATGTTTCCCGTGCACCTGTGGGACTAACGGGAGAATGTTCTTGTTCGCTAGAAAGCACATTGGCGATTCTAACCTTTTCATCTCCGACACTGACGCGGTTCTGGGTACTCCGAGAATCGCGTGCAAATCTTTTGAATCGTCCAGTCTTGTAAGTATTGCAGCTGTTAAACCAATCTAGTGCAGTTCCATTAATGCCAAACCAAAGAGACAGAAGACTTAGTGGAATGGAATGATCAATAACATCAAAGGCAGCAGACAGATCAAGGAGACAGAGACAAGTGACTTGCTGGTGGGTGACCTGTAGCATTGATAAGGTGATATGAAGGGAAAGGAGTAGTTTCAGTAGAGTGTTGTTTACGGTGAGTAGGCTGATAAGTATTGAGAAGCTGGTTTTGTGTAAGGTGATCAGTTGGGCAATACTTGACAATATGCTCAGTGATTTTGGATAAAATGGAAAGGCTGCAAATAGGTCTATAGTCGGAAAGATTTTCTTTGTCCAAAGAGGATTTCTTCAGAAACGGAGTAACAACATATTTTTTTCACGTGGGAAGCAAAGTAACCATCAGTGAGATTGAGATTGACAATCCGTGTGATGATGGTTGTCAGGATGGAGGAGCAGTGTTTGAGGAGTGATCAGATATGTCTGATTGCCTCGAATGTACGGTTACAGCCGCAAGTGATACACATTGCATAATAGAAACACACCTGCAAAGGAGTTGTTGTTGTTCAACAGGCGTCGAGTATTTCACCCATGCTGGATCTACATCAGCTGTCACTTTTGCAAAGTCACTCAGCTTCAACTCCGACACTTCTGCCCCTTGTCGAGCATTGAACACGAGTATTCGCCATGCCTGAGCATCACCACTGTTGTCTAGTTCAGCTGGTACTTGTGTCGTCTGCTTCACTAAATATGACTGCTGATTCAAACTGCTAGTGTCAAATGACGAACAAGAAGATTGTATTGCATGGGTTGTAGCAGAGGTGTGATGACTTCGGTTTGCTGCATGACTTGATCCACTAGTGACCTCAAAATTGTCGGTAGTAAGCTGACCAGACTGGCCCAGGTGTAGCATCTACTCGCTGGTCGTTGACATCGACTGTAGACTGGTCATCGACACGGAAACCAACAGACTCGCCTTTATTTTGCCTCAAGGGCAGCCATAGACATAACACACAATTAACACAGTAACACACGAAAAACACACTACACACTAAAAACATATGCACACAACTAGAAACCTACTAAAATATAGAGTTCTGAGCATACACTAGGAGTAGTTTAGACAAGCCATGATTGTCCAGCAAACGTTCAATAAAAGCACAATGTTTTCTCTCAGTCAATTGCTTTATCCCATCAACCTTAGTTTAAATAGCTTTTATCGTTGTAAGTTGCTACTTCTACGATCTGCCTATCGAACGTTGGAACGTCTGGATTCGTGATTAATCAATGGATGAAAGTGTTCGTCATATTCTTCGTCTGGTGTTCTGTAATCCTGACGTGTGTAATAACGATTCCTGTCCCTCCAGTCATCACGTCAGTCATATTGTTCTCTGTAGCATCTGTCAGTCTGTGCCTGTCTATAGTAGTTTTGTTCTATGTCCGGGTCGTCATTTCTGTATGATGGACGTGTGCAGCTAAATACTAGAGCTGTACGGTGGTTTTCGTCTCGGCTGTTGTCTGTTTTTCTCTGTATCTCTAGTGTGTCTGGCTACTATGAGAATTGTGTGCTCAATCCAATCATCAAGAGTTTCCCTAGCATTACGAGGGTCTGGTGCACTCTCGGCTTCAAAGACGTCATCTACGTGGGTTTCCGTATACAAACACGTTCCCGATAGAAACAGAATATAAACACGTGAGCAATAGTTCAAACACACGCAGTAAACGTAATCTCGTGTTAATGGCAGAAGTAAACGGGCACACCACGGTAATCACGAATGCACTACATGAATAGGTGAAGGGTGAAGCATGTCAATGGAGTTGGGATATTTTGCGATGTATAATGACGATTCGAAAAAGAACTGCGACAGTCACGGCACCAATAGGCCAACATGACAAAAATCAAATACACTCAACTGATGAAATCCGATACAGTCAGCGGAATAATGGAAGGGATTCGTAGGTACTTCATAAATCGAAAACATGCCATCTGATCTCCTCAGCGAAACGTACAACTCTACGTAGAGAATTGTACAAAAAATAATAATGGACTGACATCCCCGTGAGAGGAACAATTAGAGGCACCGCTCCATAGGCACCCTAGTCATGGTATCCCCAATCGTAGAATGATGGGTATACATTGGTGACAATACATTTATTTGGCCACACATACAGATCAAGATATGATAAACGATACATGGCGAATTGGTGTAAACATCAGGTAAACAGGCACATCGCGGCAACACACCACACTCTCGACGAATAATAACAATACTCGACGGACTAGTGGAAGGAAATTGGCAGATGGAAAGAGGATTATGA
>Ga0056114_1001367_pt1 | contig 10992 bp, 6 predicted proteins | sample WorMetHERISLAND1_FD_77005 | JGI IMG/M metagenome (GOLD analysis project Ga0056114, IMG submission 77005) | Marine gutless worms symbiont microbial communities from Max Planck institute for Marine Microbiology, Germany - Olavius loisae HERON... ...
AAACATGCAAACTCTATTTTAGAGACTTTTGAATATTTCTGCCAAATATCATCAAAATCGATCCATATAATTTCGAGCTATACCGTTTCAAAGTTGGGCCCTTTTTTGAGACACAGTGTACATTTTGAATTTCTTGACTGTAGTTAATTCTATGTGCGTTTACTTTTCCAGTGATACATGACAGTGCATGCCATAAGCTGTGGCTTTTTAACAGCCAGTTTTTGCGTTTACCTAAATCTGCTGCTTGCTGCATATTTGTCGGTTTTTGATCCGACAGTTAGCTTTTGTTTATACCAACTCAATATTGTGATAGTAGAGATGAAATTTGTCATAGATAGAATTACAAATTGCACTTCTAATTAATCAGTTTCTATAGCATTTGCATAAATTTGCATGTTCTGTAATTGCTATTAAGTGTTCTTAAAATTTGGAAAGCGTCACATTTCCATGGAACTTATACATCGTTGTGTCGCTAACAGTTGAGTAAGAAGCATCGTAACGGTCATTTGCCGAAGGTCGACTGGCTTGATCGACTGACGTTCCGAGAGATTGAAATAATTAACGAACGCCTGAAGCAGCATTCCAACTTTCTCTACCTCATGATTGAGTTTCCACGTTTCCACTGCAACAACACCGAATACTCTGTCTTCTACTTCGAGAAGGTACATTATTCTGTTATTATATGTATTGCTTCTAGATGAGCAGGGAAGTGGTCTGTTGTAGGAATTCCTTCAGATCCATTCATCATGACCGTTTTGACAGATTGGCTAAATGTTTCATTGTTTGATTGTCAGAAATGTAATGTGATGCACATAATTTGGAACTTTCTTTTGAATGCATCAGTTTCTTTTAATCTATCCAGAATGCTGTCGGCGATGTTGTGCTTGTTAATGTGTTATTAGTAGTTTTTCACTGGTTATGTGTTAACGAATTTAGACAAAAGTACTCGATTGCGGTTACTTACATTTAAAACTAATTACTAAAAAATTACTAAAATTACTTTGTTACAGTAACTTGACAACACGGTGAGTGGTGAAAGTCAGTTTGGGTCCGAGGTAGGACTCTTGATTGACGACGAGGTTTCTCGACATTACTCGGACACAGTACCACTTTACTTACTTAATTCTAGCAGACAGTTTCAGCTGTTTATATCGGTAATTGATGCGTACGAATTATTTTATTGTTTCGATCACAGGATGGTGACGTGATCCGATATTTTCCGACACACGGCGACATCATTCACGTTCCTGATCCAGAGATGCACCTCGTAAGACTGTCTTTCTTTCTCTCTCTCTCTGAGTCTCGCCAGTGACAGGACTGACGAGTGGTATTGATAAGAACAAGAAACTACTCATGTCACTGAACAAGCTGTGATGATGTAAACTTACTATAAACTATGCTTCTGTACACTAGCACTCTTTGTTGTTTGAACATTACTCAAACTAATTTTATCTGTGTTCTATATGACTCTTGATAATGATGGAACAAAGACATAGACAGCATAGAGGTGTTACAAGCGCAGGATTTATTCAGCTTTGCTCCCGTCTAGTGGTACAAATTAAAGTCACTGAAATATCAACTTGCTAAATTTCACTTTGGTTCCCGGTTCCATCGACTTCTTTGTGAAAATCATATTTCGGTTTGTGTACTGCAAATAACTAACCGATTATATTATGGGCGAGAGAATTCCATATGTTAACAATTATGGAGGTAACGAGGAACTGAAATCCTATCTTGGTCTGTTTTACAAGCTAAGTGCATCTTGTAATCTTTGCAATCTTATAACGGTAAAGGCTGTGCCATTGTCAACGAGGTGGTTCAGTGGCAGCTTCTTTATGTGAGAGTATAGCAGTATGCAGTGTGTTGTATTTCATTAGTTCATCAGTTGTTATTGCCAAACTAATATACAATTCTCACACATCGATGGGATTTACATAGCCGATGACCAACTGAAACCTGCAAGCTGTCATGTGTTATTGGATTTACCTTGGCTCCTCTGTCTGAACTTGCTGCAAGGAAGTTTTGCACAACGAGCAACCCGTGCTCCACTAACTGCTGCCAGACAGAAGACAGATTGTGTATCTTTGTTCCAGGAAAAATGACTGTCGTGTCACTTTTCAAATCTTCTCTGAATATCAATGAGTTTTTACCCGCATGCTATAATGAACATTTATTGACCTGTTATCCGTCCTTGTTATACCCTGCTTGCAGTTGGTTGTGGTTTGTTGACATGAGATAAGTTGTTACTGTAGGAGAACATTGTGGAGTACAAGCATCACAAGTTGGCACGCAGCCTCCGCAGCGGCCCGACCGACCGTGATCTGAAGCCCAACGCTGCAACCAGGGACCAGCTTAATGTAATAAATATCTCGCTGCGGTATTATATTGCTAGTGTGGTCAGATGTTATGTTATTCTGTTATATTGTATCTCAAACTGTGGAATTGTCTGAATTGATCGAATCTATTGGATATTCAAAGAAATATTGCAGTTACTGGATATAAAAAGGAACAACTTGGTAGAGTTGTCATCATTGTTGGATATACTAATCTGAAGCTAAGTCGTGTCACCACAACCCTTTTATGATTTTATAGCATTATAGTGAACACTGGCTAAAGGGGGAATTGCTCGAGCTACGCTGATTGACTGTTAATTGATGTATTGCATGGAACACCTAAGTGCGTGGGCAATGTCAGGTAATGTCGTCAGACGTAGGTCTGCTACAGGTGTGCTTGTTGTGCTACAGGTGTGCTACAGGTGTGCTTGTTGTGCTACAGGTGTGCTACAGGTGTGCTTGTTGTGCTACAGGTGTGCTACAGGTGTGCTTGTTGTGCTACAGGTGATCGTTGGCTATCCACAGACGAAACCGCTGACGTCCGAGGAGAAAGATCTTGTCTGGAAATTCCGCTTTTACCTCTCGGCACAGAAGAAAGTGAGTCGTTTCTATTGATGTCTTATCTGTTCGGTGTTGCTTGTTGAGTACCGTTTTTTAACGTCGAATCTATCCAGTCCACACTGTTGTCGTCAGTGGTATCTTACTTGTTTTTGTTAGCACTGCTTTGACTAACCAACATCTCAGGGTTTAGAAGACGACTGAACAAGGATAGTTTTGATTCGCTGTATTTTGCGTTGTTTGCTTTTTCGCCTCACGTATGTCGTAGCTAACTGACTAACAGAAGGTCTGTTGTTCTTACTGACATTGCTGCTTGCAGGCATTGACGAAGTTTCTCAAGTCGGTCAACTGGAAAGTGGCACAGGAAGCGAAGCAGGCTCTGGATCTACTGATGAGGTGGAGTCCAATGGACGTCGACGATGCTCTGGAGCTGTTGTCACCGGCGTTTGTTCACCCGGCCGTCCGCAAGTACGCCGTCACTCGTCTCCAGCAGGCTGATGATGAGGTACCAAACTGTCTCTAATGTAGGATGCTAATGATGAGGTACCGAACCGTCTCTCTCTTTCTCGCCAGCATTCAGCTGCATCAGCATACAACTGTCTAGTCTTGATTGCTGTAGTTTACACAGTGTTAACAGTGATGATCAGTTCCTATTGGAAAGGGCAAATTTTGGCGTGAGGTAATTCTGATGAAGAAACGTTGTGTATAGTGAACAGTTGAAAATGATAGATTAATGTACTTGTGTGGTGGTTGTGTTTGACAGGAGCTTCTACAGTACCTGCTGCAGCTTGTCCAAGCACTGAAATACGAGAACTTTGAAGAGATTCGAGTAGCGTTTGAGCGAGAGAAATCGTCCGTCGTCAGCCGGTTCTCAACCACCGTGTCGCCGCTGCCGCTGAGACAAGAATCAACAGTGTCGGCGACATCTGCCGACAGGTGACAGCGATTCATTCTGTGTTACGTAGAAATGTAGGGAAAACACTCAAAATTTTGGAATATCGGAGAGTTCCAGAGTCCAGTCAATAATAATAAGTGTGATGTGATCGATTTATTATGTAGGCCAGCAGGGGGTACCACGGCGGCAGCCCCACCGCCGTTCAGGCCTGGCAACCCTGCCCTCTGTGGGAGCTGTCCCCTAGTCACCCCATATTATTGTAGACTAGGGGATTTGCTGTGTTGTGTATCCTTTATTTGTATACTATTTCGTGTGTGTATGCATATGTATAATTTGTGTTTTCTTTGTGTTTTGGGGGTTGTTTTCCTTTACAGCTTTCTCCTTCAGTACTTTGATGCTGTTGGTTGGGTCTTTTTACCTGTAAAAGCCGTCTCCTGTATAACCTATACTGTGTTGGAGGGGACGTAAAACACTGCACAAGCCAATCTATACAATCCAATGTAGGCCAGTTCTGCTAACAGCTAGACCCCTTGGAGAACTGGAGGAGATAGTGGTGGTTTATTAAATCAATGGCATACCGCATTAAGATACATAAAGCACAGCAAACACACTATGTAGAAAAACAGAACCATGTTGTTAATCACATGTAAATAAGAAAGTCATTACTAATTTCCCTGGTCTGCACTGTCAAACTGTTCAGTGATGCTAGGAGTAGTCTGGCTGCAGTAGTTGAGACGTTTGCATCTTGTTAAAAATTGATCCAGCTTGTTGATGTCACTCGCCGTGCAGAAGCCGACAAAGCTTGACTCTCATATGTTTTTGCGTGTTTAATGTACTGAATTTATATTGTCGACATTATATTTGTTAACATATGCTGTTGCCGTTCTGTTGTAGTACGTCTGCTACTGTTGTGGTTGATAGAGTTGGAGTGGTGACTGATCCGCCACTCCAGGAATCCGTGTCTGATCCGCAGACGTTGCTTGATGCCCTCGAGGAGCCCGTGATTGAGCCATTGACATTGAACCCGACCGACAGCGATGTAAGTTTATAGTGGGTCATTTCTGCTGTTTTTCTGTTTAAATTCAGCGCTTGAGAAGATGTCCTTTGGCGACGAGTGTGGCGGTCACACAGACCTTGAGGTACAGCAACATACGATTTTTTTATCTATGTATTGTCTTGGACAGATAATGACTCACAGTCAAACACTTGTTATCACCTTATCGTCTCTCAAACTGAATACCGAAAATAACACGTGCATGTTTCTTATGGAAATCGTGGGAGATGTGTGCGTAATGCGCTCTACAAATCGACATTTGCTGTTTACTTAGCTATTTACTTTGGATAACTATGCTAGTTAAAAACACACGAGTGTAACAGATATCTTGTATCTACATAAACAGAACCTGTGCATTTTGTTAAGATGCTATGCTACGTCTGTGAGCAATGCCTAATGGTATGTCTAGTTGTTCTTTTATGACTGATTGGTATTGGCTATTCCTGGCTGTTTTGTGCGCTCGTTGCTAGATGGACCTGGCAACGTTCCTGATCAGTCGTGCATGCAACAACTCCACGTTAGCCAACTATTTTCACTGGTCAGTCAACAATGAGTTGTTTAATGTTGTGTTGGCATAAAGTAGTAGCCTAGAAGTACACTTCTGTACAAAAGAGAGAGGTCAATAGTCCTGTCAGAACTTGATGTAATGATAGTAAGATTTAGATGTAACAAACTGATGTAGGCCTACATGTCTGCAGCTCAAATGTCTAAACATGGATAACAATGTCTTATATTCAACGTTCTGTAACACTTGCATTCTACCTATCTTCCTGTATGGCTCTGAGTGCTGGGCAGTCACCAAGAGAGATGTACTCGAGATCGACGCCCTCGACCAATGGTGTCTGCGAAAGCTGTTAGGAATCAAATGGTACCATCACGTGTGGAATGACGAGGTGAGATGGACAACCGGGCAACCACGCCTGTCGGTTATTGTCCAAGCACGGCGTCTTTCTCTGTTCGGCCACATTGCGAGAATGCCAGACGAGACAGATGCCAGGAGTATCATAACTGCTTCCGTTCGGAGAACTGGAGGAGACCACCAGGACGTCCTCGAACTACATGGATGAAGACTATCCAGCAAGACCTGAGGTCTAACAATCTCTCCCTGGATGAGGCGATAACTGTGGCTCAGAAACGTTCACTCTGGAGACTGATGTCTGCGTTTGGCGCTACGCAGCCCTAGTGGTGCATGCCACACAAGAAGAAGAAGGTTGTTCTGACGTGATGCTGTGTCTAATGTTAGGTACCTGAGAGTAGAGGTTGATGAGCAAGACGTTCAGAGCAAAGACAACACCGTCACTGAGATGTACTCTACCGTACTGGAGCAGTTTAACGTGGCGCTCCGCAAGGCAAGTACTTAGCATCCACTCTGCCCAGTTCGATGTGCTCTGACACAAACTTTGTCGTGGCATGATTTTGTCTAGTTTAGTTTAATAAATAAATGTTAATCTGGTGTAGATATGAACGCACTGTTGGTGTGTAAAATTTTGATCAAAAGTTCTCGGCCTTTGGGAAAAAATTCAGAGAACCTCGGGGTAGTTGTGGTAGAGATTTGTTACTGGCATTGTAGGTCCCACCAAATCAACACATATGACTGGTATTAGTATCAGAGTCATCAGAGGAATTTCAGTCCTCACAGAGGTATACAGTGTTTGAGCCCTTTCTAATTTTAACTACCTAAGTGATCTAGTGGTAGCTGTGAATTTAGTAGTTGGTGCATATTGTGTGTGGAAATTGTATTTTTTTAAATTGTTATAAATTTTTAGTTTAATACAGTGTCAGAAGCTGTAGAATTGGTCTGATTGGTTCCTGGCCAGATGTCATAAAATGCCACTAAACCAAGCTTTACTTTTATTTGGGTTTGTTTGTGCCTATATTAGTAGTTTTCTTGTCTGTTCGGTTTTTGTGTCATTATTGTATGTAGTTATGTTTAGTTTTGTCAATATCAGTCAAGCACGGTGTTTTCTCCCTGTTTGGCCGAAACAGATGCCACGGAGATCTTAACAGCTTCACCTTTGGAGAACTGGAGGAGACCACCAAGACGCCCTGGTACCATGTGGATGAAGACTATCCAGCAAGACCTGAAATCCAATAACCTCTCTCTCTGAATGAAGCAATTGACGTGGCTCAGAATCGTCCACTCTGTAGACTGATGTCTACGTTTGGTGCTGGTGCACTGCTAGTGGTGCATGCCACAAAAGAAGAAGAAAAATATCGGTCAAGTGATTGGTTGAGAAGGCTGAGTGTTTTGTACTAGTCAAGAGAGACTGGCTGTGAATATCGTCTCTGAAATGACTGTAGTGTATAAAATGGGATGTTAAACAGTACATAACTCAGCTCAACTTCAATGTCGTGAAACTGTGGTAGGGTAATGCTGATTGGCGGTCAAGACACACGGCTATCGCTGCTCAACAGAGGTTTATGGATCGACTACTGCAGCTTGTCAAACTGATATCACGTGAAGGTGCCAACAGGAAGAAAAAGGTCTTCATTGTCACAGCATCTACCAACCATGCTATTCAAACAGTTTGGTTTTTAGCTGGTTTTTAGTTGTACTAGCGGTCACACTTATGCTACAGTGTTGTGTCTGTCTGTCATCTGTAATGTATGCATTGTGGCTAATGGTGCATCTTACCGAAAAACTGTCTGAAGAAGCAAATAGGAAATGGCCTATGGGGAAACGAGTAGTCATGTGACCGATGATGTCACGTGACCCTGAAAGGTCAGGGTCGTGATCCCAATACGCTTTGGGCCTAATATCTTGAAAACAGCTCCAGATGGTCTCCTGTGAGGTAGTACAGTCGGCTATCTTAGCGATAGCTTGGCTTCTTATCTATATCAGGCACTGCTTTGATCTGCCACCAGGATTCAGAAATGTGTTTATGTCTTTTTCATGAGATTCCATGATGGATGCCTTGTGCGGGCTCGGGAGCATTGTAGAATCGCATTACCCGGCCGAGTGTTGTAAGTGGCGACTAAACATAGTAGTTATGCTGAATTTTTCGTTGTCTTCATTTTTATTCCCGACTAAGTCAAGGGATAATGCAATCGTTTTGTTTATTTATTTATCGGTTTGTGGACAGATTTCTATGAAATTTCCATGGTAAGTTCATGTGAAGCCTACTTAAACACGGTTGAATTTTGAGCCCCAACTCCCACTGGAATGGGTCCACAAGGTATGTAAACTCATCAGGGTTAGGCCGTCGATACACTGTGTGCACCCCACACACTAGAGGGCAGGTCCTCCACTGAAAAACACCTTTTTCACATGCACAGTAATTCTCCTATTTGACTGATTTCTACAATATATTTACCTAGGTTGAATGACAACAACTAGGCGTTACCCCCAGCCCTAGTAGGGGGATTGGCTAGGTGCTTTAGTCGGGGATGTGCTGTCGATTGAGGGCCTTTCTAGTTTGAGTTGTATTTAGTTTGTGCATCTTCCTGTACTGTACTGTTTGTCAAGACCGCCTCTAAAATGACCTAGACTGTCAGGTGGGGTGTTAACCCTTTGACGCCTACTGGTGTGCCAGAGCCTGTTAAGCCGTCATTTGTAATTTTTGACATCCGGGCACTCTGACGCTCAGGGCTGAGCGTCCGAGTGCCCGGATTTAAAAATTACAAATGATGGCTTAACCCAATCTAGCACAGGATGCATTATAGCTGTACCCATATGGCAACGGTGGGTTGGATTGAGCACTGTTTTACGTCCCCACCAACACAGTATAGGTTATATGGGAGACGGTTTTTTACAGGTCAAAAGACCCAAACAACAGTATGAAAGTACTGAAGGTACATACAGTACACAGACAAATCAAACACACAATAAGCAGACATATAAACACAAAACACAGCATTTCCTCTAGTCTACAGTAGTATGGGGTGACTAGGGGATGGCCTGAACGGCGGTGGGACTGCCGCCGCGGTATCCCCATGGCAACGGTGGGCGTGAAAGGGATAAGTCCATCTCAAGACGGTTTCATGTTGTGGTGAGATGTGATCTGTTGGTTCGTGATCAGATTGAGAAGCTTCAAGCTGTGTTGAGTGACGAGGAAGCGTGCAAGTTTAACTTTGCGTCGTTCGATGCCATTCCGCTTCCACTCGATCCAGAAGTTCGAATCAGAGGAATCATTCCAGAAACTGCATCTCTGTTCAAGGTCAGCTACTGGTGGCCGTGTAGCAGAGTGATGAACTTGTAATCATGAGGTCGACAAATCACACCCGCGGTTGCTGCGTAGCAGCGCCAACTCAGTGTGCCATTCCTATGATTGTTAGTCCGACACGCTACCAGTTGTGCTACCAAGACCACTATCTGAGCTCTGTTGAAGACAGACTCGTCTCTTCACACAAACCTTCTACTTGTGTCTCGGCGTTGTCGCCTGCACTTGAGGTCTTTCTGCCTCATACGTTAGCTGATATTGTTTGTTTTCTGTGCCACAATTGTGCATACTGCACTATGCAGCTTTCTGTGCGGTTTTATTGCAAGTTTGTATGGTCCATTTTGGGGCTATTTCGGCTGATTTTGGGCTTTTCAGCAGATATTTATCCTAGTAACGGTATATATGAGTAACACTGTGGCTTGCTGTCTGCGTGTCTCTGTGACACTACAATGCTGATGCTGAAACTGGCTATTTTTTACGCATGCCACACTGTTGCAGAGCGCACTGATGCCGTGTCGGTTCACATTTCGGACAGACGATAACAAAGAATATGTAGCGATATTTAAACACGGCGACGACCTTCGACAGGACCAGCTGGTTCTGCAGATTATCACTCTGATGGACCGGGTTTGTAACTCAGAATGTTTTCATTTGTTCAGCCCTGTTATATATGTGTTCCTGGTCATGTTATGTGTAATCTTTCCAATTTTTTTTCTCTGAAAAGCCGACGAAAAAGTCAGAATTTGAAGTGGGTTGGGTAAATACCTAGCAAAGCTGTTGGAATGTTATGGAAATACTGGGTATTGAATCTCTCTCACTCACGTATGGGCTTTCCACACAGATGAGGTGGGAATGGTACAGCACGTAGTGTCCTGGCTTTGCCTGTCAACACTGCTAGTCTTGCTGCCCATATGGGCTCGGAAGTGTCGTTTCCTGACCGAGCGTTGTAAAAGGCGACTGGGCCAGGGTAGTATTGTTTAAATGTATTTTGCATTGTTTGCTTTAACACAGTTATCGTTAGTTGGTGCATGGCCCGCTACTGGTTAATTTATTAGTGTCAGTCAAGTGATTGGATGTGAATTGTTGGTGGCTATCATTTGTAATTTTTGATATTGAGGCACTGACGCTCAGCCCTGAGCGTGAGAGTGCCCAGATGTCAAAAATTACAAATGACAGCTTAACCTGGTCTGGCACAGGATGCTTTATAGCTGTACCCATATGGCTACAGTGGGCGTCAAAGGGTTAAACTCTACTCCAACTCCTTGTGGATAGTGAAGGGTTGAATGATGACTATTGTGTGTTGTAGCTGCTGCGAAAAGAAAACCTCGACCTCAAGTTGACTCCGTACAAAGTCCTAGCCACCAGCACCAAACACGGTGTGTATGTTTTGACTTTTTTCATGGTCACTGAGATATAGATTTTTTCAGTTTTGTGCTGTGAATTAAGTGATATCAGCCACGCTGGTTGGCATAACAGCTTGCAGAGAAGCCAGATCATAGAATATTTAATGGACTCCTTACTGTGTAACACTCCCATACGCTCATTAGATAATGAAATTCATACAAAAACAACCTTTTTTTAGATTAATGTTGACGTTTCAACTTCGACTGAAGTCTTCTTCAGAACGGTCTGTCTAATCGCCATTCGCTGCTCAGATTCGGGGCAAACAGGTTGTCGTAGATGTGGGAGAGTTGATAAGACCCCTCGTCTCTGTTCATCGACTTGTCTTGTTCCTTCCTGATATGTATCGCCTCCTGGATCCATCTGTACATACGAAGCACTAGCAGATCACTAGCCGGTGAACAGAAAAAGTCAGCAGTCACAGATCATGCTATCCCTCAATCACGTCATAGATTGGGATCAGGCCAAAGTCATCGACAGAGAACACAACAGAGTGGACAGATGGATCAAGGAGGCGATACATATCAGGAAGGAACAAGACAAGTCGATGAACAGAGACGAGGGGTCTTATCAACTCTCCCACATCTATGA
>Ga0056114_1001368_pt1 | contig 10985 bp, 11 predicted proteins | sample WorMetHERISLAND1_FD_77005 | JGI IMG/M metagenome (GOLD analysis project Ga0056114, IMG submission 77005) | Marine gutless worms symbiont microbial communities from Max Planck institute for Marine Microbiology, Germany - Olavius loisae HERON... ...
GGAAACTTGTCGAGTTGACTGCATGGAGTTTCATGGGCAGTGCATCGCTAATTAGGTACTAGAGTCTGCTGTGAGGCAGTACGGTCGGCTATCCTAGCGACAGCTTGGCTTCTTGTTATTAAAAATCACGGTCTATACGTACGGTCTACGTAGAATCATTCTCATCATAGCGTCGGGCGCGATCTGAGACAGATAAGATACGGCGTCGATCACTTCGTCCCGACAGTGTCTGACGTCCAGCCGACACTCGGGGTCCGGCACAGCTGCTTCATCGTCGACGAACCGATAGAACAGACTCGAGTCTTTGAACACGTGCTCCCTGCACACTGGACATACACAGCAAGACAACCGAGAGAAATGAAAAGTATGAAGAATACTTTCTTCAATGCACAATCGAATTAATAACAGTTTCTAAACAACATCGTAGTGAAAAAAATTGCGACTACATTACGTTATCGGTTCAGCACAGTTGTTATTTTTGAGCAATTAATGTAAAGTTAAGTTTCCAGTATTTTGATGTTTTCATGGACATTTCGAATTTTCTTTGATCATACTGCAAACTCATATTGCAAAGTCAAATTCACTGTGAAGTGATATGAATAATATAACCACAGACAAAACGGGCCATTGGACTGGGACCCGAGCTGCAGGGGCCCCTTGAATTTTTTTATTGTTGAATTTCTAAACCGCTCAATTACATAATGCAACACGACAAAATATAGGTGACTAATAGATGCAAGTTTAATGTTCAAAACTCGCTAAAACTCACCTGCATAAATCTATAAATATAAAAAAATTTTCCAGACCCCGAATGCCCCAATATAAACCGGAAAGAAAGGAAGGAGGGAGAAATGGTGGAGGGGACAAAGGGACGGACGAAAGGGAAGGGGAGGGGAGGAAACGCGAGGAGGGCAGGGAAAAGGATAGGGTAGTGTACAGGAACTGAAAATGTGGCCTGGGGGCTCCCAGCGACCTAAGACGGCAGTGTATGATATCACGGATCTTACGGCTAGTCAGTTTTACAGTTTTTTTGGCGACGTCATTGCTAGAATACTAAGCATGGCTGGTAACAGCACGTTTACCGTGTACAAGGACTCCTTCCTCGAGTATCGCCTGCCAGACGGCGACGGCCTGGCCGCGAGACCTCACCAGGGATGGGAAGCAGTGGACGAGCCAGTCGACCATGTCGCTGGCGACCATCGAGCGCCGATAGACTCTGAGGTGATGTTTACGGTCGACGATCATGTGAGGAGATTCGTGTTGAAGGACAGCGCGTAATACGCGACCAGCGCGTAGAACACGCTCTGACGGCACCTAGTGTGACAATCACCATAATTCATGACTTTCACTTACTTACTTACATACTTCACGATTTGCTGCCATTGTGTCACGTGTTCAATCACACTTCGTGTAGCGACTCGCGACAAGTCGCTGACAAGCACCTGTTGATGTCAGCTGTCCCCGGCGAACGGGAATACGGGCTGAAGGCCTAGTGCAGCTTACTGGGGCGGTGGTATGTCTGTAATGATGCACCGCGCCGCATAAAGCATGCTAAGAAGCAAACAAATCCATCATACCTGGCAGATACAGAAAATAAACAGGAAGAAGGTAAAAAATAAAAATTAAACTGGTCAAAGTCCTAGTCTATGAAAGCAGTCCGGGATAGAGATCAGTCTGGTTGAAAAAAATTCGTGGAGCCGGTATATTCGTTTGAAGCATGTAGTGGAAGACTGGAGGCGCGACGCATGGTGAGAATGCATACAGTAGTACAAGAGTGACATGGATGAACAATAGCCTAGTCACTTTTAACAAAAAATTTATTTACAGTGATATTTCTTTTGTGTATGTTAAATTAATCCGCTTGCGTTTTAGTGTACGTAACACGAAAGAGTCAGACTGTGATGACAAATAAAGAATTACTTACTTACTTACATTTTGCATCTTCCCAAGACTTAGTTGAGTTCGATCAAAATACCCGAGACATTTACGAATAGCTAACTTCACAACCACATTATAGGTTCACCGAACAGCACTAATTATACGAGCAAGAAGGGGCTGTAGAGCGTACGGAGGTGATAGGTGTGGCTGGGTTCATAAGATCGTCCATCTCTTCACCGTCCTGACTGTACGCGTTGAACTTCGCGAGTTGAAAATCATTCTTTTGCCGCTTCGACCCGTCTACATCATTACACAACTTATTATCTTCTCGAAATTTTCCAATAGATAATACGTAACAAAATAGAAAAGACATTAAAAGAGAAATAAAATGCAATCAGTCAATCAATCAAACGATCGATCGATCAATTAACCAATCAACCTTTATTTCAGGCAACGCGACCCATGACTGACTGCCAAGTCCAGAACAACACAATGAAACGATGGTTAATGTGTAGTCAACACACTTGTATCAGGGCGGCGAAGTGTTGCACTCCGTCCGTCCGTCATACTGTGAAAATTTCTGGTTCCGTTTGATGGCAGCGTGGCACTTCGAATTACCACTTAAGGCCGGTTCACAACGGACCAGTACGTCCAGCCCAGACGTACGGGTCGTGTGAACCGGTCTTTAGCTTGCTTTGTTTTGATCCACACGAAAATGTTCGGCGTGGCGTCCCCCATGGCTACCCTGCTAATGAAGAAAATACTGACCACACAGGGCCGATATGTTGACGGAGCTGTGAGGACTGAGCATCGTTTGCATCAGCTGTTTGTTGCGCTGTTCACACAACGCTCTCACAGTCTCAGACTGCTTCGATTCACATAATTCACCATCGGTTATAGGCTACCGCTTTTCTGTTACGTCATTTCATTTACATTATGTTCTTTGGCTGATAAAAATGACAGTAGGCCTAATAATCAGAAATTACAACCTTTGCGCCAGCCACCGAAGCTAATAGAAACCAGCAGTTTACAAGTACAACTTCTTGTTAATAGGTAAAGTAGTAAAGTAAAGTAAAGTAGGCGATTTATATCGCGGCTCTTTGCGATCCAGATCGCTGCAGAGCCGATCTACAATACTCCCCTTGTTCAGGTCAATAGGTCAGTTGAATCAAAGTGGTATATAATATTAGACCAAGACATCACGATAGGCAATTAAGCATCGTCTCTGGTCAGCTGCGCAATCGGAAGTTTATTTACCATATGTTGTCCAAGGACTGTTATTAACTCTGTTATTATATACGTGATTTTATTCGTATTTTTATGTGTATTTGTGCAGATGCGTTCTGTCATTCTGTCTAATAAACGTATATGAACAAATGACTGTCAGTCAGAGAGAGATTCAATCCGAGCCTTCCGAGGTGATTTTACAACACAGCGACAGTAACACGTCAAGGACAGGAAAAGATTTTTACAGGGTTAAACCCATCTACAACCCACGGGAGACATGACAACGCTTTTTCACATTCCCGATTTCCACATTGTAACTGTTACAAATAGGCCTACATTGATACAAATATATTGGTCAAACGCTGGTTCGTCCCAGTTTCGGTTGAGTCCTAAACGGTGAGGCGTGACCCTGTTTCGATACCTCCCAGAGGATCTTGAAGTCTTTCTGTTCGACGCGCAGCAGCTCGCAGTATTCACGGGTCACGACCGTCGAGTGCCGTGGACTGTCATTCAGTATCGACTCGCCGAACGCCGTCCCCATTCCCAGAGTGCACAGCGTCACCGAGTCCTACCCAGCAACACGATACGATACGACTGTTAACCCTTTGACGCCCACTGTTGCCATATGGCTACAGCTGTAAGGCATCCTGCGCCAGGTCGGGTTAAGCCGGTGTCATTTGTAATTTTTGACATCCGTGCACTCTGACGCTCAGGACTGAGCGGCAGAGTGCCCGGATGTCAAAAATTACAAATGGAGGAAAGGATTTGTGAAAGAGATAAGTTTTAAGTCTGGAGTGAAATGTCGAGGGAGTGATAAATGGTGAGAACGAAGGTGATGACAGTGATGAGGTCATATGCGCAGGATGAGGTGAACCAGGAGGAGAGTGAACACAATGAGGTTGACGGAATGAAGAAAGCAGTTGATTTCACAGGTAAGGTGATGCAACAGACTTATCTCGTCGAAACCTCATCATCATCATCATCACTTTAATAGAACAGATCGTCAAAATGCAATCATAAAATATAATAAAATACGGGCTAGTAATTGTCCTTGAGGAGCATGCTGTTTATATAGTTTCTGCTATCAGTCCGGTTGATGGAAAATGGACACGAGTTTCTCTTTCAATGTGCCGCCACGGCAGCCACAGCGAAGCGCAGCACAGCCCAATGACAACAAAGTCCTGATACCCTGGACAACTGTGGCTCATAATCTCCACGACTGCTGCTAGCCTAGTGCTGTTGAGGCATCGCTTGCACGATTATAATAAGAAGACGTACGTCTCAGTTCTTGAATTGTGCCGTAAAAAACAGCGACCAAATTGCAGGCTGAAATTGGGGAAAGGGCGTCTACATTTTGGGGACATGGTACTGCCGATCACGTGTGGTTTCTGGATCCTGAGACCCTGCAATTCAAACACCAGACATAGTTTCCAGTATGGTCTACTCATCAATGCATGACATGATTGACATGAGGTGACTGACCTTGGAGTCTCCGGTCTCCGAGACGTTCATGTCGAGTGAACCAGACAACACCGCGTACCAGTTGGTGCCGACGTCTCCCTGGCGAAACACTGACAGATACGCAGCATCGTCACGTGTAGCCGGGTCATTAACCATTTGACACCCACTGTTGCCATATGGGTACAGCTATGAAGCATCCTGCAGTGCGAGACCGGGTTAAGCCAGTGTCATTTGTAATTTTTGACATCCGGGCACTCTGACGCTCAGGGTTGAGCGTCAGAGTGCCGGATGTCAAAAATTACAAATGACGGCTTAACCCGGTCTGGCATGAGATGCCTTATAGCTGTACTGTTATAGCAACAGTGGGCGTCAAAGGGTTAAAATAAAGGGTCGTAAACATACCATTCACACGTTATAATTTTATTATTCGCGGTAAACTGAAGTTGATCACGATCGATGTCTATGCTGACTTTCAGCTCCAATCTTCAATATCAAGTAGACCTATTATGTGAACTATTCGATAACGGCACCAGATAGGTTCGACCATCAGGTAAGGAAGCGTCGACATTCAGTCTAGTTAAATTGAAATTGACATAATAAGAAGCCTTTTCCCGCTGTAAGGTGATGCTTGTCGAAGAGAATAGTTTGCGATGTTCAATGAGGAAGATGCTGATCGTGGTGAGGAGAGGGTGGTGTGGGTGGGTTGAAGAGAGATCGCGTGATGCAGGTAGGCAATATCACAGGTATGCACACGAGCTAGTTACATTGAGATAATGGGCACGTTCGCGTGATAGCAGCCAACCGGTGTATACAATATTGTTTTGATTTCACCTCTGCATTTTGAGTGTTCGAACAAATCAAGGCAGGTTTCGTGTGTCTACCGCGGCGCTCCTTTCAAAGGCGCATGTGACAACTGGGGAATAGAGATCTGATGTTTCGGGGACGATCTGGTAAACGTTGCCGGCAGAAAATATTCCGTATTTATTGATTTCTACACTGTAACTGTTAGACACAGAGATACCGCATTTACCATGATTATCTAACATGCACTAGATAAGATGAGGTAAAACCAACCCGTGGTAAGACGACGAAAGGGTATCAAGACCTTGCTTTTGCCCAGGATATACGTCATAGCGACTACACTTCTTGGGAACTCTTAGTCGATTAATTGGATAGGGCCAAGGAAACGAATAACAACAGTGGCAACATGTGAGATTGTTTCTGTCAGCAACTGTTGGTTACGTCTGGGTCGAAATAACAGCACCCAGTAGACCTCCAAGCCGCCAAATTTAGCCGCCAAGCCGAATATTTTCAGCCGCCGGAAAAAAAATTCGGCTAGCCGAAAAACCGCCAGAAAAAAGGGTTGTTGTAGCTGCCTTAATTTTCGAGTGTGAGCAAGGCATTTCGGCCAAATTCGGTGCTTATCTCATTTGTGTATGACAATATTAAGTTTGTCCTGTAATTGTGGTCTTTGCCTCGACATGACATTTTTGACATGACTGTTCTATGTTAATACAGTGTTATTGAAAGAAGTTTCAACAATCGATTTTGCCAACTACTGGAATTTAATGTTGCAATTTTTTCCGGCTTAGCTGGAAATTAGCCATAAATTTGGTAAACCGTTGAGATTTTTAGCAGAAAAATACCTTCATCGCAGTTTTCCGGCTTAGCCGAAAAGCAGCCATAAATTTTGATAAGCCAGCCATAAATGTAAAAAAAATCGGCCAGTGATGTCCAGTAATATTATGGTAATTGTAGATTGTGGTTGTCTGGATCGGATGCTCAATACAGGCTCACGAACACTGAAACAACTCATCATTTCATTTCATTTTCATTTACGTTTTAATAAAATAACAGACAAAACGCTGTTACAGAATGAATAAGAGCTAAAAAATAGAATTGTCAGTAAAGAGCATCACAATACAATACAAGCATCATCATCATCGTCGTCATATTTTGTTTTGAAAACACAGTTATGAACAAATGTAACAATGAAAGGAACTGACATGCAACCACCACTCTTCGAGCGAGAGCAACAAAATCCATATCGCTATACAGTATGCTGTAGGAGGGGTTTGTGCTATTTGCTAAATGTCATAGAATCCTGCTGCAGCCACAGTTGTCATGGTAACGTGGCTGTGGATGCGGTATCTTTGATCACCGGCAGCTGTTAATATGAGAAAGAAGCACGGAAGACATAGCTGAGACGATGTCACGCGCAAGCGCAGGCAGCTTGTTAACCAGTTTACACCCATTAGAGTTGGGTTGTTGTTTGCGGTTCTCTGCGCAGTTTGAATCGATTTCGATTCATCGAGATTTTCGGTTCACTCTTACCGCATGAACTGCGGTAAACACGACATCGTATATCTATCCATTATCGTCTCTCGTGTTCATATACTGCACCAAAACGCTTAATGATTTGACAAACTGTGAAGCAGCACTGACTGCAACTGATCGACATATTGCTGATGACGTTGGGTTGGGTGACCCTCAAAGGTCATGCGCATATCAACAGTCAGACTCAGTCGAGTGAATAGCATGTGAGCTGTGATGTTCGTCTTTCTTATCCAAACTGACGAAATGTTTACGATTTTAATGCCATGAAGTGAGCGACTGAGTAGATTCTTAACGGCACATCAGCACAGATTAGGCCAGACGGCGCCATTCACGTTGGTTCACGCTGGAAAACATGCCACGATGCATTAATTCAGAGTACCGGTAACCGCTGGACTTCTGTTGCCAGCCGTCCCTCTAACATCCGAGCAGATAATCATGGATCACGAGTCAGTGGGTCGCTCAGAAATCCACTGACATCTGTCTGTCTGTCTGTGTGATGTTCGTGCCAAACATTTTACAAAAATACACGAACTTGAACATTTTGACAGAAAAAGCAAGGTGTGACCGTACGCACGGTACGTTACGTTATTTTGCCGTATGTTGACCTCATTATAGGCCTATGACGAAAATAAATTATGTATAAGTTGCTTGTAACCAAAGTTCACAAACGTCAGCACTGAATGTGTCATTGATTCTCGCAAACGCAAACAATACAAACTACTAGTAGGGGACTAGTTCAAGTTCTGTTACGCACAAGAAATGTCGCTAATTTTACAAATGTAACTGTTTTTAACGTACGCTTACGTTATTCCGAAGGGAACGAACGGTCGCATGCACCTTGCAGAAAAAGGCAATGAAATTATGACTTATTGGGAAATTATGATAGCAACTCTGGATGAACAACTGTTAATATCGCTGCACAACGCTGCAAGACATTGGCACTGTTGCTATAGGCCGCCGACACAGGACAGGAACTCGTATACATGTCATAAGTCTTCGATATCACCACTAATCACAAATTAGCTGGAAATGCGCGTATAGACCGATGATTTAGAGATGTGAGACAGCGCTGCCGGCACCCAGCCAGACGCCTTGCTCTATACTTATTGCAGAGGCGACCATAGATGCACAGACGATTTGCACAGACTAGCGCTAGATGAAGATATAGGCTACCTATGTACCACTATCATTCAGTAACATTCAGTAGCAGTAATTTTAGAATGTTTTTACGGATTTTACTAGGTTTATGCGTATGCACTGTGATATCTTGCATGTTTGTAGAATTTTTATAGACTTTTACTATGCGTTGTGCATGCACTAACTGCATTGTATGTTTGCATTCCATAGCAGTTTTTATACAGAATTATTCATCCCGTTGTCATGGGCTGCGTTTGTCAGTCTTGAATGAAGCAACTACTTACTTACTACAAAATCGAAAAAGTCAAGGCTAAAGCAAGTTAATGTTGTGATTGACACTGGAGTCGGCGTCCGTTAGGCTACATGCAGCGATATGTGCAATTTTTCGTTTTTTTTAGTTCTACGAAAAGCTAACTGTTACTTCTGCCATTTCGCTTGATATATCCGCGGTATAATCCGCTGTCATGAACTAGTCCGAAGCTGCGCGTATCGTGAAACAGAATGCGTCAAAAATACGCGAGTAACTCAAAACATTTTAAAACGATATTTCGGCACATAACCCTCCAATAGCCTATCTGCTATTTTATATTGTGATCATGGCTGTGTTAAGTTCTAAAATAAATAAATACCGACTACGTGTGATCGCAAAGTTTGGTTGTAATGCGATATCTGAAAGACGTTGCTAAAGACATTGGTTCTTATTCACTGTTCTCTGTCTGTCTATCTGTCTATCTTGTATTGTTTATATATAATCTGTCAATTTGGCTGTTTTTTTCTGTGCGTTTGCTACCAAGATATGCTGTTAAATGAAGGTTGATCGACGCGTAACGTCCAGTTTATACACTGTAGAATAACTAGATAAATTTTGTCTCCGATTCCGCCAAATGCGGTGTCTGTACTCGTCACTAAAGCACGTGCTACAGTGACGACTTTGTGCGATTTTTAACGCGAACGAATAGAACGGCGCGACTGGCTAATAATGTCTCGTTCGTTCAGTCGTTGTTTGGTCGAAGCCCGCAGGTGAACTGCGCCGAATGCTGTGTGCATCGTGACACTGTGGGCGATGTTTCGATGGTGATGCTGTTTCCTTGTCCAAGAAGTCAATCAGTCAATATTTCATGCGCCGGAAAGGCCCCTCAGCAGACGGCATATCCCCCGACAACTGCCCCTTAACCCTCCCCTTCAGATCACCTTTTCACCTCTCGTTATCCACGCCCAGCTTCTCGAGCCAGCGATCTGCTGAGTTTGTCTCAGAAATTGTCGATGAAGCCGTTTCGCCAAACATTCATCTTTGTGCTCTTGCCTGAGCCAATGTTTGAGTTGTTTGTGAGTTCGTTCCTGTTGCTTAGGACATTTTCTACTTAGGTCGTCCTTAGCAGTTTCCCTCACTGACATTCTACTATGTACGATGTTTCATCATGACAACAGACTGAATCCTTGGTGCACGTCAGTTATTTCCTGCCTTCTTTTCCGGACATTTTACTTCAAGCAAGGTTTTTCCATCATTATTTTTTTGACCATCGATAGAAATATTTTTATTGCTCATAAAATTAGTCAGCTATACGGGCTAGATATAGGTCACACTGGATGTTATGTAAAATGAGATTAACCCTGTGGGCGATGAAATGCAAGTGATACTAATAGCACAGTGAATGTTCTGATCCCTGCAGATAACCACTGTCTTCAGTTGTCGAAATATCGCACGATTCTTCGAACCCGTTCTGTGGTTCACTGACAGGCAGGCCAACCTATCTGTATACGGCCGGATATTGGGGCGCGGTCGGCAGAAATATGAACGCGGAAATGCTGTAGCCGGAAGCCCTGCAGACTAGCTGGTACCGATACTGGCGAGATTGGTGAGGCGCAGATCGTAAATCAGTAAGCGAGTACTCCCGTCAACGACATCGTCGTGTTACCATTACATTCGCGTGTCATGAAGCTGATAATTACTCCGTAAGTCTTAAAACTCACTCATCTTTTCATCAAACGTTTTCGCAAAGTGATTTAGATGGCGGCCAGACCAATCTTTTCCATCAATTTACCTTCCTTGGGCACTAACCGTCTTCCAGATAAAACAATTTCTTTCTACACAGTTTCTGATTTCCATACGGTGCGCAACATACTAATTTCTACTCTAGATAGTTTTTTTGTGAGCGGCAGTTTTCCAAGATGCAGCAAGTAATCTGGCTCAAAATCGCGAATTTTCATACACCGTGCTCAAATTATCGCGTGGAACTCCGCCAATTTTTGGGACGAATTATTTTAAATTTGGCAAAAAGTATGAGGGAACATGCCGACGAACAAGTTAATTTCAAATTTAAGATCTCCGTTTGCACTGAGCAAAGAAGCGCCATTTTTGACGAAATGTGGCCCGTAATAGTCTGTTAAGATGACCTTCAGAAATCACTAAAGTTTATCAAATGTCATATTGTTCGATAGAACACACACGATTTTCTATTTGTGTTCCATAGCAAGTACGGCTCTATACGATACGATACGATAGAGAGTTTAACGTGGACTCGAAAGCTGAGTATACAGCTTAATCGAGCACACGTAGTCTATGTTGCTTCATTTGTGCAATCAGCCTTCAAATACGGCCAAAATTACACGCACTGTATATAATACGCCACCCTCTGCGAGGCCGGAGCCCGGTGTCAAGTATACTTGTTTGCAGGGCGATGAAGTGTTGCGCCCGCACATCTGTCTGTCCCGTGCCTACGATTGACTCGAAATCGGAAAGCCATCGCAACTTCCGTTCAAATTTATTGGAGACATGATGCCTGCACTATGTATTCAGTAACTGTTTCAATCATTACGATACGATACGATAGAAGAGTTTAACGTGGACTCGAAAGCTGAGTATTGAGCTTTATCTAGCACACGTAGCCAGAAAAAAAACTAAAACAAACAACGCCAGTGCCCCTTTAATACAGTACAGGTTAAGA
>Ga0056114_1001369_pt1 | contig 10985 bp, 4 predicted proteins | sample WorMetHERISLAND1_FD_77005 | JGI IMG/M metagenome (GOLD analysis project Ga0056114, IMG submission 77005) | Marine gutless worms symbiont microbial communities from Max Planck institute for Marine Microbiology, Germany - Olavius loisae HERON... ...
ACGGTCACGTGACATTCGCAACACTAAAAATGCGCTATCTGAACACTAGTCTCCGGCGTAACACTCGTCCTCGGTCGAAACACCCTCAGTCGTTTAACGAAACACTATCGAGCACCCAAAAAGGCGTTTTGAAACACTCACTTTTTACAGTGAAGATTGTCCTAAGATAAGAAATCTTCCTGAGATTTTTCTATGAAGTTTCGAGAATGTGGCCTCTGCTCTTTATCCGACCAAATGAATAATCCATCTTGCTGTAGAAAAAATGAACAGCCGTTATTAACGATAACTATAACATAACTGAAATGATTTTATTACATAATAAGGTGTGTTATGTAGCTGGCAGCACTCAGGCAGCGGCGGCAGCAGCGTTCAACTCGACTCTTCCACACCTCACCGCGTTCAGTCAAGTACACCACGCCGACCCCATCTGGCCGAGCCGCCAGCCTCCCCCGGCGCACTGGCACATCGACTCCAGCAGTCCCGTCGACCACCGCGACGACGACGACGACGACGACGACGTCTACGATGACGTCACTTCCGGTACGAATCATGACGTCATCGACATGGCCGACGAATTCGCCGACACAGCCAGCGACGACGGTTGCGACGGCCGATCTGTGGCGGGCGGCGACACCGGAAGCGCTTCGCCGACCGGAAACGGAAAGAAGAAGCGACGAGTTCTGTTTTCCAAGGCTCAGACGTTTGAGCTGGAGCGTCGCTTCCGCCAGCAGCGCTACCTGTCGGCCCCGGAGCGCGAGCACCTCGCCAGCATCCTGCGCCTGTCGCCGACACAGGTGAAAATCTGGTTCCAGAATCACCGCTACAAGCTGAAGAAGGCTCGTCAGGAGCGAGGCCTCGAGCTGGCCCCGCTCCCGGCACCTCGGCGGGTCGCCGTACCCGTCCTTGTCCGTGACGGGAAGCCGTGTAACGGCGGGGGAGGCGGGACCCAGTCGACCGCGGTGGGACCGACGACCAGGGAGGCAAAGACAGGCGGACGATCAGCTGATCCGAGCGGATCGGTTCCAGTTGGTCTGTTGCCTCTGCAACCCGCACACATGGCAACGGCTGCGGCGGCGGCGGCAGCATTCTTCAGAGCGTCGCACAGACGCTGGTGACTGAACAACAGCAAGAACGATCATAGACTAACGATATCAAGATCCGCAATTTACTTATTTATTGCCCGTGACTCGGCCGTGAGCCAAGCACATCCGGTTCAACGACAAGTATATCGCCGCGATGGCCGAGACGAAACGACATGGACGGCTCCTAGCAATCGACTATCGCATCATGACTAACCGCGTGACTGCTGCAGCGGCGCCCTATGCCGAATATAGGTTAAGCGTCAGTGTCGGCGACAGACAGACAGACAGACGGACAGATTGACATCGGCGTCGATTAAATCTCCCTTCGCACTACGTGCGGTGTGGCGTGGGGTGGGCTTAAAGACGACTATGGGAACAGAAAGGCATATTACTGACTGGCTGACGGAACTTAAGAACGGAACTGTTGCAGCTTGTTGTTTTGTTGGTTTGTCTGTTTGTGATATATTAATGTACAATAAAGCAAGTGACAGACACTATATCGTGCGTGAAAGTGATGACAGATTGCTATAACCGAGTATATTGTTATGCTATCATTCTCGACTATTAATGTGCGGCCAGATGAGCTGACATCGTCAACCTACACATATCATCCATTCCTTCTCGGCACAGACTGTTGGCTGGTGTGGCTCGACCTTTATTGTCAGTGCATCATAGTCTTTGTGGCAATATCTTGCTGTATTACATTGTCTAAGGGCAGATTGCAAGAACGCCGCTCAAATCTCCACTCACTTGATTGTTACTCAACTGAGTGGAGATTTGAGTGGCTGATTTCGCCACGCAACATTTGACTTTTTATTGACTTTTCTCATATTGTACATATCTGTCCTCTTGTCTGTTCATCTAGAGTCTAGACCTAGTCATTCAGTGTCTGACTTCATGTCGAATTAAAGTGCTCATTTGAGTGGGCTCATCTTGACTTGAGAAAGGGTTTTTACGTGTTCTTGCAACGATTTTCACGCCGAGTGTATAATTAAACTAGCTAGTTAAGTAGTCTCAACCGCTGAGTAGCGTTCTTGCAATCCGCCCTATAAGTCCATACAGCAGTAAAGTCTGATGGCCGGAGACTGAGTGCGACTCTCTGTGAGGCACATTATGTTTTTTCTCTTTTGTACATATTTACGTTGCTTCAATTGTAGAACAGCAAACGATGCCAGCTATTGACCGTGAATTATTGATACCAGCACGGATCCTATCGTCCTTTGCTCCCACACCATTGTTACGAACTACCGAGAATGCAAATTGGCGACAGGCCTGAACTGAACTGATTTGGAAAGTTAGAAGATGATAATTTCAGATGATTGAGGCGTTGAGCATAATGTTCTGAATGTGTTGGAGGCGATTTATTTGAGACATAGGATAGGAAGATTGTAGTAGAGAGAGTTACCGTAATCAAGTTCGGAGTGGACAATAGAGGCAGCGATGGTACTGGACTACTGGCTATTTTAGAATCAAGATAATTTCGTCCATATTATTTGCTACTGTAGGTTGTATTTATGACAGAAACACAGATAGGCCTATATAAACACAGACATAGGCCTACACACATACAAACATGAAACATTGCTCACTTACCGTAATACACTTTTTAAATACACATAACTGCAGCTTCCGTCCACCAGAGTGTTACATATGTTATTGTAAATAACTTTACCGCTGCTGCTTGTAACAGTACAAGAAGCCAAGCTGTCGCTAGGATACCCGACCATACTACCTCATATAGCAGACTATCTAGTAATAATGGCGATTGTTGCTAATTAGCATCGATAGCTGTTTTCGAGATATTGTGCTGTAAGCGTAATGGGGTCACGACTTGACCTTTCGTGGTCACGTGACGTCATCGGTCACGTGTCTATTCGATTTACACATAGGCCATTTCCTGATGGTCCTTTGGAACCAATCCTCTTTTTCTGACGGTTTCCGAGATATTCAATGGCGAATGTAACGTAATGGTTGAGATAACCTTAACCAACTGTATGCAAAGGTCAAGGTCATTCATTTTGGTACCAATCGATTCCTCATATACGACTTTCTAGGCTTTTTAGACTTTTTAGGCTGTCAATAGTAACTTCAGGGTACCGCGGCGGCAGTCCCACAGCCGTTCAGACCTGGCAACCCTGCCCTCTGTGGGAGCCGTCCCCTAGTCGCTCCATATTAGTGTAGACTAGGGGACTTGTTGTATGTTATATGTGCTGTATCCTTTTTTCGTCGATTATTGTCTATGCATATGTGTTTTTGTTGTTTACGTTGTTTGATCTTTCTTTTATAGATTTCCTTCAGTACGTTGATACTGTTGGTTGGGTCTTTTGACCTGTAAAAACCGTCGGCCGTATAACCTATATTGTGTTGGTGCAGACGTTAAACCATGCTGAATCAATCAATCAGTCAATAGTAACTTTTGCTGTAGGACGCACCGTTTAGCCGCAATACATATGCCACTGACAGACAGACAGACGACAGACGGACACAACGCTGTCGCATAAGTGCGACCGTTAGTGCAGTCGGCTAAAATGTAGAATTACGTACAAGGCAGCATGTGATGACTGACGACAGTAGGTGATCGAATTTATAACAAAAATCTCTGCTATATCGTTTTATGATACGATACGACACGATAGAAGAGATTAACGCGGATTCAAAAGTTGCGTGTGATCAGCTTAACCTAGCACACTTAGCTGAAAAATATAACAAAAGAAAAAACTAAAACAAACAAACGCCAGTGCCGACTTAAATCTAATTGTATCTAAGTTTGTTTCGTCTCAGTCTATCTGACAAAAAGTAACACTGGACATTCGGGATAGTAATGATTCAAACATTAAAATATTCTATGAACGTTAAGGCTCCATCAAAATTTGAAATTCTCTATCTGGTTCACGTCTTACGCGTCACGGGCGCATGAAAGAGGCGTCGAGTACCGAACCGGCGTCTAAATCCGACCATTCCTCCAACCACTGCAGGTCGATCGCCGGCAGACAGATCAGAATGTCCACGTGATCGGGATCAGTCGGCTCCTGTATCCGGACAACCTTGTTGACAGGCGACGAACTCTCCGGAGCTTCCGGAGTTTTCCAGTAGGTCGTCATCGGGAATGAATTCGACGCGGTATTCCCGTTCGTTTCGCTGAATTCGTCGACGAAAACTGCCTCACTGCACACTCCATCATAACAGCCGCGGCGATTGTTGGAGTAAGACGTGACTTCTGCGACTACAGCAGCTGATTTCGAGGGGCTTTTATTATTGTCAACACTATTACCAGCATCAGCAACAGCATCATTATTGTTATCATCATCGGCTTTCTCATTGTCTCCATCCTTGTCATTTTTAACTGCTGGCACTAGTTCGAATGGTAGGTCGTAGATGGGCCAGTACTGGCAGAAGTTCTTGATCACCTCGTCCATTTTGCTCTTGAAACTTACTGTTCCCAGTTCGACGTCGGGCGCAGGCGGTGCCAGAAAGGTTCTCAGGATCATCGGGAGAAACCCGCCGATCAGCGTCGCCAGCATCTGGTTGGTGGTCGAGATCCTGTAGACGGCAGCGAACGAGAGAACGATGAGGAACACAAAGACAATGAACAGAACGATCTTTAGCAGCTGCTGGTACGCCTCGATGTAACCGCGATACACCGGACCAGGAACTCCAGCCACTCGTATCTGAGTAACCTCGTCGAACAGCTGTTTTGGAATTCGTGGAGTGTCTTCGCTGTCAACGAACAGAACAAGGTCGTTGATCATCCAGTGATTGGGAGGCTTCTTGGCCACGTCGTCCGCACCCTCGTAGGAAGCCTGTTCGTTCAGCTCTTGCGCCTTGAAGCCACAGTTCTCTTGGAGCGACGACGGAAGACTGGTGACCTGCTCGAGGTCCCTGATGCGTCCTTTCACCTCGTTGAACAGCGCCTTGTTCATCTTGAGGTACTTCTTCGAGATGTTGTTGAAGCAGTCGCAGCAGTAGACCAGCACCATGAGGATCAGCATCACGTATCGAAGAATCGAACCGGCGTTGACGATACAGCCCATGGTCGTGAAGACAACAGCTTCCACAAGACAGCCGACCACTTCAGACAGAACCAGTACCACCGCGTCCAGAGTCACGATGCACATAACGGCGAAGAACAGGTACTTGAATGCTCGAACAAAACTGAAGCTTGTATATTTAATTATCGTCGAAGCCCGCGATACCTGATCCATTTGTTTGTCGTGTTCCTTCGGCTTCACGTGGTCGATTTCGTCCAGTGAGAAGTTCGATGCGTGCAACTCTTTATCTCGATTTAACACATTTTCCGTCTCGAAGCGATGAATATCCAAATCGTTGGTGACCCTAACTTTGTACGTTCTCCGATGGGATCGCCTTGCCTTGATGACGCTGGCTACCTTGGAATAAACCGCCATGCGAATTGTCAGATATATCGTTGGAATGGAGTAGGCGATCGAGACAATGAGCGTAAGTGGCATAGCAACTGGCCAGTATACCAGCCCGACCAGACATCCGAGCATTCCGAACTTTTTGAACGGCCATATGGCATTGGACATGAACATAGTGAGCGTGTCGGTCCAACTGAGGCACTTCAGATCCCGGAAAGAGTCAACCACAATCTTCTGTAGTCGATGCTCTTTGTGGGGTCGTGACACAAACGCCAGGATCAGGGCCATGACCGCGTAGGTCACGTAAATGAAGACAAACAGGCCGTGTGTCGGCGTGAAGTAATGGATCAAACTGTTGTCGAAAGGTTCCTTAAGTCCTGCCAGTGCGATTGCCCGTTTCCGATTCGCCAACGCCTCGCTTTCGAATCGGTAGAATACGAACAGGCGAATGTAAAAGGGCGTCGGGAGGATAAGAATGAACAGGATTTTGGCGACCTTCCGAAAAAGTGTGATCCAAGGGATCATCCGCTTTTCGGAAAACAGCAGGTTTGCTTTGCAGCATTCGTTAAAAGGTTCGACGAACCGTATGTGACAGTTGAATATGGAACTACAGAGAGCATGGAATAGGCCAACAGGAACGCTATTCTCTTTCAACGTTCTTCTGTAATCTACGCAAATATCATACTGAGGAAAACGAACCTTGACTGGCTTACCAAGAGGGATGTCCAGAGATCGAACGAGATTTCGTAGTTTCGGAAACGCCTTCATAGTCGTAAGGTCCAGAATGCGTTCGTACTGCAGGCTTTCCGATAAGTGTTCCTGCGTCCGACAAAAGCAGACCATTTTCTCGAGTTTCGCTGTCAGGCGAACAACGTACGGTATGTAGTCTTTCGACATGCTGTCGATTGCCGAGATGAAGATCGAAGGACCGAAACAGAGGAGGCCAAACCGGACGACGGTGAGCATTGAATAGAGCAGGTTTAGCCAGACGTTGCCGATGTTTCTGGTACACTCGATGCGAGCCGTGATAGAGTTCTGATAGCAGCAGTTGTGTCGGAACCTTGCATAGCCGTCGTCGTCGTCTATCGTTTCGCGACAGACGCGCGACTCGTCGACGGCTGTCACTGGTCCGTCGGCGTCGAAGTCTCGCATCAGAAGGTGCCGGACGCTGTCGATCTTGATCCGGTCACTGACGGTCGCCATGCAGCCGGGCGGCGAGTCCTGCAGCTCGACGTCCATCGTCTCTGTACCGAGCGTCAGCGTCTTCATCGACAGAACGCCGTAGTTGAACGCCAGAGACAGCAGCGTCTGGCCGTGAGCTGTCGTCACGCGCGACCACTTCTTGGCGTCGTACGTCCCCGCCACGTTGATCTTCAACGGGTTCTCCGAGTAGTTGGTAAAGTTCAGCTGGTATTCGATGAGGGTTGCTGCATCCTCGGTCAGCATGTGTACCACCTTCTTGTGGACGTACGGATCCCTGGTCGTCAATCGGCACAGGCCGTCAACTATGCCGACATCCTCCTCACTGCTGTGGTTCCTCGACGGCTGCGAAACGGGCCAGGTCGAAGTAACGTTCATCGAGTCCGTTCCGGGGCGATCGGTGGCGGCAGTGCGAGGAACGAGCGTGCACAATGACGAGGAAGTTGCTGAAAACAGAACCAGAACCAACAAAACGTTCTTTGCAATGACAACAGCCATGTTGAAATGATGTCCGCGCATGCAGATGATGGCTTATCCACTTCTCAGATATTTATGCGTAACAAGCATTAAAACACTGTGTTGTTCTTTGCGACTGCTTAAGGAACCAGCATATGGCGATGGCGAGTCGACGACTGGCTGTTTGTTTGTCACAAGAACACGTCGGGTCTTCGTTGTTATTCCAGATCTTTCATACTGAAATGTCATAAATTCGTTGGACAGCAAGAACGAAGCGTAACAAGCATTAAAACACTGTGTTCATCTTTGCGACTGCTTAAGGAACCAGCATATGGCGAGTCGACGAGTGCACGAGAGCTATCACGCAGCGTAGCAATAGTCCGCCGAACATTAGCAAAGTGATGACGATAATGTCCAAGGCAGCACTTGAAAATCGGTCTCAGCAAAACCACGCCTTTTGGATTATACAAATACCAATGAACGGCCGTTACGTGTGAACGAATACACTGTGTAGTGGCGTTATTGAAGTAGAGTATAAGAGAGCTCTTAATGATCGGGTGTAATTCGTCTTCTCATCGCGTGACGTGCGTCTTGGCTGTGGGTATAGCTATTGATCGCCTGTCTCGCTATTTGAAATATAGCTATACACGGTGCTTAGTAAACTATCGGCACGTAAAGCTGCATTCTCTTCAGCGCGTCACACACCATGGAGAATTTTACCCACTGTCATCAGTAGACTTTTAAAATAATTTAAAATGGTCATTTAGTCGATGTACTAATTATTTCGCTAGTCATCTCTCAACTATGGTTGCGTTGTGTCTGAATTAAACTCAATGATTGAACATTAATTGGTTTAATAAGACCCAAAGCTATACGTTGGCTGCTCTGTAGCTCAAGTTGATCATTTTTCAAAGACACTCAGAGATTATTGTCAGAGGTACTTTCGCAAAAATCCAATAACATAACCTATACCAGATCAAACCGGTGAGGTACAGTAGTCAGTCTGTTTGTCGTGTTCCTTCGGCTTCACGTGGTCATTGTCGTCCAGAGAGAAGTTCCATTCGTGCAACTCTTAAACTCGATGTAACACATTTTCCGTCTCGAAGCGATGAACATTCCGATCGTTGGTGACGCTGACTTTGTACGTTATCCGATGGGATCGCCTTGCCTTGATGAAAAGAACTGCCATGCGAATTATCCGACGTTGTTCACTAAACGAATTTGACATCAAAAAGTAAGTAAGCTGTTAACCAGTTAGTCGTGAACTAAAACTCTGACAGTTTCAAACGTGTATAGGCCTAGTACAACCTATACCAACAACGGCGGTTTCTGATGAATCATTCATTTGGCTTTGGCAATGGGCCATACGTTTCCAGCAATCATCGTAAAGTTGGCTCGCACAGGCTAAATGCCATTAATCAGTCAGCCACATTACTTATCAGCAACTCAGGTTTCCTCAATTCTGTTCGAAAATTCTGAGTTAGGCCTATCAATAAAAAATCACAATTGTAAAACCGGATCCCGAATCCGGCTCGAATCCGCATTATGACATTTTTTCGCGGGTAGAAAATCTATTTATTTTCACTGCAGCAAGTCGCATGACCCACTAGATTTATCGAAATCCAACAGAGAATTTTGAAGATATACTGATAAAAGTAAGAATACCGGTACTGATTCGATTTGATCCTAAGTCCGGACCATGACCTACATCCGACTCAAACGTAAATATTTTCTTGCGTCTCAGTAGGGTCAACTAGAGTGCTGAGTTTCGTCGAATTGCCAGTGAAATTTGTAACGCAGGCCTAAAAACACAAATTTATTAGGTTTATCTCAACAGTTCATAAACCGTCTCAAAGATGGCTCTAACCTGGATAGTTTGTCCTCCATCAAGCAAAGTTGGAATTGTCGGGGGTTGGGGGTTGAACCCCCCCCCCAGTTCATGTCTACAGACGCTCGTTTTTGAGTGAAAATCGGCCTTAAACTTCAATCCCTGGGCAAAATTTCAAACATTTCGGCAGCTGACCCCCCAGTTCTTTTAGGTCAATTCCAACACTGCCATCAAATATGAGTAAAAGTGCGTGGGCGGTGCAAACGGTGACATTACTGTCGAAGTAGCGACTTTTCAAATCGCTAGTGCTGAGGACGTTCAGGCCCAATGCGCAAGTGAAACAGTGGCGCTTGTGGTTCGAGCAGCGTCACAGTTCATTGCTGCTGTGGTATCGTCTCCAGGTTTGAACCCAGTGGACCACAATTTGCAAGGCTGGGAGCGTCAGATTGCGATGTGAAAGAGCGGATGACCTTAGTCTGAAGTGACGCCTCATTGCAGTCAGAGTTTAACTTGGTATGGTTGTAGCATAAATCCAGTCATTCACGAAGCTATCAAAGTGGCCGCTAACAGAAAAAATTTTGAGATTTCCTCTCATTGTCGTAGACTTATTTACCTGTTTTGTCATCCTTTATGGCTTTTCTAACGGATTTGACGTTTGTCGCCGAGAAAATAGCCAGCTTTGCTGACAGTGTTACAAGATAGAGTAGGTTCTCTAAGATAGAGTGGAGTAGGATCTCAGAAAACAGGCGTGATATGATAGGAAATGCAATATGTGCATTATTGCAATTTTCGTCAGGTTAGAAATTATTGCAATAATTTAGTGTCCGACTAAGCGGAGTTAGTCCTACGTAGTGTTTTGTCGAAAACTATGTCCATAATATACATCGTGGTCCATAAAACACGTGATACGTAATATGTCAATAACTTTGGCAAATCTTAACCATTCTCCATATTTTCCGCACAACGTGAATCGGAATAAACTCGCAACAAAATGCAGTAAATTATTTATCTTTTATTTTAACAGCGTTGTTGCAATGACGCCATAAACCGTCACTGTCAGTTAGTCGACAACATTTGCGAATTTAAAAATGATAATAAAAGATTAAATTCTTGTCGAAAACTTCTGGGAATCAACGAAATATGGGCCATGCGATAATTAATGAATTTCCGAACAAACTGGAGCAGATGCGGCTTGGAAGATTTCGTGCGCCAACCACGAGCAACTGCCCGTTTAAATTCACACCCGGCAGCGGATCACCGATCCACAGTCCGCAATGCTGAAAATGTGGACTAAGTTCAGAGCCAAAATAACAGACCTCACTCGCATCTTACTATACTCGTCAAATTTCCAGAAAACTTGCATATTTTGAACATAATCTGTAGGCTTACTAATATATGGGAATTTTATATCTGTATTTTAATGCTTTTATTCATAAATTTCATTTCTCACTTGAAAAACCGTTTTTCTGTATCTGCACGGTAGTATCCTTACACATACAATGATATTTTAAGAGGTATTTTGAGTTGGTATTTTGACGTGTTCAGTTTATTACCGGTATAAACGTGGTGCAAAAATTATCCAAATCGAGTTACCAAAGTTATCGACATAAGTTTACTGCCACGTTTTTATGGACCACCGTGTATGTTATATGACGAATATGATGATGAGAAACAACATTCATTCTGCCCTGTACAGTGTACAGTGTGAGTCAAAAAAATCCCCCCTACAGTTTTCTGAATTTTTTTCCGAAACGGTTGGGAATTTTTAATAAATTTTTTACACACCTATTACACGATCATTTCTACACTAGAGTACAAATTTTTATTCAAATATCTCCAACTTTGACAAAGTTATGCCATACTAAGCGAGACTACCTAGCGAAATTTTACATTTCACTAGAACTTTAACTTCTAAGTTTGCTTACTGAGCAAATGACATCATTGTTGACGTCATGTCATGTCCAACATGTTTGTTGACATTATAAAAGTGTTTATTTTATAGTGGCTTGCCACAGACAACGATCAACAAAGCTATCAACGACT
>Ga0056114_1001370_pt1 | contig 10976 bp, 5 predicted proteins | sample WorMetHERISLAND1_FD_77005 | JGI IMG/M metagenome (GOLD analysis project Ga0056114, IMG submission 77005) | Marine gutless worms symbiont microbial communities from Max Planck institute for Marine Microbiology, Germany - Olavius loisae HERON... ...
CCCGGCCACAGCCGACAGTTTACCCCAGGCGGTTTACCTGACAACTGTGAAACACACTGCGTTAGTGGGAATCGAACCCACGACCTTCCGATCGTGAGTCCGACGCGCTACCAGTTGTGCCACGCGTGCATGCTGTGTGCTTCAGTCAACTGTTGAGCGCGCCTTTTCTCTTGTAGCACGTGAGACGCATGTCTTTGTGAATAATCTGCGAAACTGATGATCAATGGATCCCCCCGCCTCACGTGCCCCAGTGCCTCCCCCTGTCTGTGTTGTGGTTTTTATGGGTGTTTGCTGTCTGAATTAAAATGGATGATGATGGCGATGATAAAATCAGCGGCTATCAATCCAGTCACTGTCATGTTCATTTAAAGGTCAGTGGGTGTAAGAAGCAGTGTCGTGACACGTCCGGTATGCCGTCGTAACACGAACAAATGTGCTGTGAACATGCAAGCACTCCGGTCTGTCGACTACTAGCTGGTTCGTGTCCAGTACTGTCGCTTCTGACGACGACGACCACGCGTTACGTCTCTTGAAGTGACGGCGCGCCTCGGGAAAGGCGCGATCGCGTGACGACAGACTGGACTGTCACACCGGCGGCAGCAGCAGCAGCAGCCTACATCATCCTCGGTTCCGTCTGCTATGCTGAAGACATCACAGTCCCATTAACGCGTCCCTCTCTTTAGCTGAGACGGCAGTCGAGCGTCCATTCACTGGGACTGCATAGTCTCGATGGTCGTTCACTGCTAACAGAATGTTCAGTTTACACGTCCAACAATACCGAGTTGAACTTGTGCGTCGTATGTGTTCGCTACTGGATATTGATTGATGTCGTAGAGTGTTTCACGTCACAGCGACATCGCCGTTCTACGCCCTTGTTCCACGCTCGCATACTAAACATACTAAACAAGTAAATCTGCCACGTAACTGTCGACAATTGTATCGAAAAACAGTCGTTTTAACAAAAACCCAACTAAGCCTATATTAAACATGAATCGCGCGACGGTCTATGTCATTTTGTAAATATTCATGCTATATATGAAAACACCAAAAGCATTGGATAAATTGCATGTGAACTTTCGTTCAGTTTTCTGTCTTTGCTTTAAATGACCACAAAAAGATTTTGCGGTTACATAACTACATTATGAATGCCAGATACTAGGCACTTTCTTTAGCGCTCCCTGTACATAACGTACATGTTTCATGCTGAAGCTAAGAGAAATGTCAGCTTGAGTACATTGGAATTATATTACTCTTCATTATATACACTGTCTCAAAAAAAGACACAAACTTGAAACGGGATAGCTCGAAATTGTAAGGATCGATTTGATGGTATTTGGCAGAAATATTCAAAAGTCTCTAGAATAGAGTCTACATGTTTCAGTTTTCATGTGGGTTTGCTTTTTATCAACTTTTCGCCTTTCAAATCGGACACCGGAAATAACGCGAATTTTGACAGTGTATCAAGCAAACGAGGCAACTTCGACGCCGCTCAGAAGACAAAATTTTAATCAAAAGTCAGTCTGCAAGAATGTATAGGTGACAACGCTTGACAGTTTATAACAGAGTTTCTGAACAAAGGTCGGACGAAGAGCAGCATCAACGTGCTGCTGGTGAAGTTCGGGACAGTCGACAGGCGTCCGGGCATCAGCGGCAGACACAGTGCACATACTGATGAAAACGTCGACACAGTTGAGCCGCTGTTGCTGAGTCAGGAAGACAAACCTCAGAGCCACCGAACAGTCAAAGAAATTTCACGTGAGGCGGGGGGATCCACTGATCATCAGTTTCGCAGATTATTCACAAAGACAAGCGTCTCACGTACTACAAGAGAAAAGGCGCGCTCAACAGTTGACTGAAGCGCATAGCATGCACGCGTTATTTTTGGTATGTAGTTTGAGAGACAATAACTTGATAACAAGCAAACCTACATGAAAAACGAAACATGCAAACTCTATTCTGGAGTCTTCTGAATATTTCTGCCAAATATCATCAAAATCGATCAATGTTTTTTCGAGCTATACCGTTTCAAAGTTGGGCCGTTTTTTGAGATACAGTGTAGTTATATCAATCAATCAATCAATCAACTTTATTTCAGACAAGGTCCATAGAACAGTAATAAATGAAGTGATAAGAACTTATATAGTCATCGAGAATTAAGATGACGAACTAAAAATTGTCCGTTGCTTCACAGTTCACACTGCATAGTAATAGGCCTAGAACAATGGGCTATATCGAGGGGTGTTCGTAGCGTGTGAAACAGTGTGTTATCGAGTATGCGGACTTTACATTGTTATGTTTCGTGTTTGGCGGTTGACACATGCCAACGTGTCTAGATTAGCGCTAATCCGGCGCGGTGTGTGGTCTAATCTGGTCGCACCTGTGTGATGTTCCACCAGACAGCCGACTCGGCGACTGGCACTGTCACGTGACTGCAGAGGGCCCCGAGCACGACGACTTTGAACGGAGGATGATACATCATGTCAAAGAACACTCGACTGCCGACCGCCATGTCGCACTGCCACACACCGACATCAACCATCACTGTGACACAGACAATTTCTATAATTCTCTTTTGCTATTTCAAGCCCAGCGCAGGCCTCGTATCGGGAGTTGTTCAATAGGCCTGATCCGTTTTTTGGCTACATAGGCGTAAAAAGGCTCACTCAAAAGGCTTTGGTTTCACTTGCTTCAATTATGCCTGGCCGATCTTAGTAGTTTTCTTGTATTGTTTTTGTGTATTATCCTTAGTTGATACTAACAAAGTCACAGTGTGAGAACTGAGAAGACTTTGTGTTTTGCACCAGTCAAGAAATTGCTGGGTATGATCGTCTCCTCTGAAATGACTTACAATTTGTTCAGCGGACCGTTAAACTGTGCTGCTACTAATTTAACTAAGTAAGTAAGGAAGTGGCGGTTATTATGCCCTCCCGGGAGGGAAGGACCGGTCAGGGAGTGCATTACAAAAGTTTATAAAAACAGATAATTATTTGATTATAATCAGTCATTAAAACATAATGTAAACAGATGAGTTTTGACTTGAGCTTGCGCTTAAATGAATACAAGCTGTCAGCTTCAGGAACTGCTGCTGGTAAACTGTTCCATACAACTACTTCTGGCTATTATCAGTATTATCACTGGCTCTCAATACCGGGCATATCTCCGACAACGGTCCATTAACCCCACTGTACTGAATTGTGCGACGAGGGAATTCATTGCCTGCTGTGAATTGCCAAAGTTTGCAGAACCAAATACATCATCTGGAGCGCACAGATGGTGGGTTTGAAAATGTTGGACATTGGGGGCTCGACTGTCTTTGAATAAACCACACGCGTATTCACGGTCTCGACCTGACGGATCGTCCTGCCATGTGTTGTAACTTGTAGCTCTATATAGGTCAAACGAGATGTGTCTGCTTAATCGTTGCTGCGAAGTTGGTAAAGCTAGAGTCGCGGTGATTGTATAGGCCTAAATTGCTGCAAAGTAGAAACTTGATGTTTGGCTTAAAACTGGAAAATCAGTTGTGATTGTGAAATAAATGGAGTGTCCATATATTTTATTAGCATACTACAAAATTTATCACTTATTAATGATACTAACAAAGTGTATGCTTGAAAAGTTGGTTATTGATAACTTTGAAAAGAAAAAAAACAAGAAATTGCCTAATTTCCTAGTCGTGCATTTTTCAGCGCCGGTTATGATTAGGTCTGGCTTTCGATTCTTCTTTGTCGTGGTGCATATCGGTATGTATAATGCAAGTAGTCTAATTGAACACTGCAGCGGGGTATTGCTGCTTTATTGCATAGCTGTATAGTCTCTGTCGCTGTAAAGTTGTAAACCATGTACAGGGAGGGGGCTTGCCGCCCTGTGAGCTGACATCAGTAAACAGCATCTATGAGTGTCAGTATCTATTTGCACGACTTTAGTGGTATCAATTATGCATCAGTTGTCAGCATCGGCTCCAGCAGCAAGTAAACAGCACGAAGCACACATGCTGCACGACTATGCCAATATGACACCCAGTTGATTGAATTATCCCGCTGACTGTCGGATCTCGATCAGGGGTCTGTGGGCTACACGGTATTTGCGCGGTCACGACAGAGATAATTCTAATTTACGACATGATTGATTAATTCTATGACGCTACGGCGCAGATTGGTATTCTCATTGTGTTTCGACAATTAGCTGAGTCATAGTGAGACCAGCCGGAATTATCGATAAGGCCTCAAGATCAACGCTTATCCACACTTTGTGTCTAGAAACGTCACCCATTTTGTTTTGTCAATAATTTGGTCAAGCATTTTTCTATTCAAATTCTTGGCCCTATCCAAGGAAACTTACATAAAGTAAATAGCACGCTATAGGCTACAACGATTCATCAGTTACACACACAGAGGGCAGACTTTGCACTAAAAAAGCTGAGAGATGATTGATCAGCGTAGTCTACCGCACGAAAACCAAAAATAACGCCAAACGATGGTAAGATTCACCCCGCACGACGTCTAAGAATATCTGTTTTCTTTGCTTAATTATATGTTGTGAAGTCTGACCATTCAAAAACCATTGAATGAGTCTCACGGTCTCCCGCCGATTTCTTCCAATTTCCAATTAGCGTCTTTCTAAACGCACTATTCCGTGATGCATCAGTTGGTGCATGACGTTTGAATCCAGTGCGAATTAGGTCGGAGTTGGGCTACTGTTCTATCGGGATTTTTTTCCCAGAAAAATTATTTCTCGGCAGGAACTGTGTGTCCACACTCCACAGTCCAGGTGGCTAATGTCGTTGCCGGTGTGAGATATTATTTTGACCCCCGTGTCAGATCGACCGGGGAGTCCATCTGACACTGCGTCAATGTGACCCCGTCTATATCATTTTGATGTAGACGACCGAAATTATTGATTAACTAACAGTGACCCTAACCTAACTCTCTAGGGACCCATGAACGGTCAAATTAATATGATGGGGTCAATCAGACACTATGTCAGATCTGACGGTCGATCTGACGAATTACGACGATATCGTCCACAAACCACATCGGCCACAGACGAAATCAGCCACAGACCACATCAGCCACAGCCTAACTATATCGGCCACAAGCAATCTATACCAAGAAATGTAGTGTGTTCGCTACGGAAATGGTTTGACAGAGATATGGATAACAGCTTTTCATCGTTTTTTTCAATTTGTAATTCATACATTGTATTGTGTTGTAATGTATACTAGTATACACAAGGTGCTCCAAAAAAGTGATACCCCTGTTTCAATTTTGCGATAACTTCCGTAAATATACACCGATTTTAACCACTTTTCACAGTTAAAACAAGAAATGGATGACACGTGAAAATAAAATTACCCATACCACCCCAACTTTATTATGTAACCACCTCACCTAGCAAAAACAACACTGCTGCTAATACCAATGTGATATTTGATTTATTGATGTTAGTGGTCCATCATCAGTAAGCTTCAAAGTAACTGTGATACTCAATAAATGCCGTTATCAATCAATCAATCAATCAAGTTTAAGTAATAAGTTCAACAGAGCAGGGCAGGAGGGAGGGGCTATCGCCTTACCTTTACCTTTACACCAGTGGCGGATCCGAAGCTATTAGGTAATTTCTTCTTTATCAACTTCTATAACTTTTGTTATTATTCAACTTCAATCTCAGGCCACGCTTTGTGGCCGATATGGTGTGGCCGATGTCGACGTGTGGCCGATATCGACATTGCTTATGACCGATATGGTGTTTTGTGTGGCCGATCTGGTCGTGGCCGATATGGTTTGTGGCCGATATCGTCGTTTCCCGATCTGACACGGGTGTCAAAATAGCGTATAGCACTTACGTCTTAAAACTCGTGTGTTCACATCATCGTACATTCTCGACACGTTAAACATCCCGTTTACCAATGTTGCCTCCCTGCGAAGTATGTAGGCCTACAGTTTGTAATCTCTGTTTGAGGGCAGCTGGCGGACGGATCACCGACTGTGGCAGGCAAACATGCGCGAGGCGATAAAATGAAGTATACCGAACACTTTGTTGTTAGTTTCAGGGGCACCTAAGACTACAATAAACTAGAGGACAGGTTGGACAACGGGGGCCATGGGGTCGGGAGTACGCAAGTAGAGGAGACTGATAGTTCTGATGTGATAAAGGAGAGACAGCGGGTGACACGGACGGACAGACGGACGGAAATATTGACATCCTGCGACAGCATTATACCATGCTGTACACAGCGTCGTGCAGGAAAAATACACGTTATCAGTATGATGCAGAACGATTAATTAGTTTAATCGCGATTAATCGCACAGTTTAGTAAACGTCATCATTTAACAGCAAAAATGACACAAGTGACTCGTTATTAATCATTCATCAAGTGACAAACATGCATAGTGAAAAGTCAGCTACTAAACTAGAGTCAGTGCCCCAGTGGCACACAAGTTAAGTCAAGTTGTTCACTGGTTCCTGAGCCAGTTATTTAGGCAGACAAGTTTATTGACACTGTTCGGTGACAGCGATGCCAGTCTCTTATTCACACATATTAAAATTTTAATCGCGATTAATTTTTTTAATCGCGATTAAGAATTTAACGCGTTAATCTCCCGTTAACTGCGATTAATATGCAGCACTAGTTATCAGCGGAAGCGCGATCCGTCAGCGATAACTGGAGTTCTTGTATAGGTCGCTGACATTCACGTAAATGAGTTTCAGGCTGTCAAGCCATAACGGCTTGTTTAGACCTTCTATAATTAATAGGGAACCAAACAGCCACTCTGAACAAAGTCGGCTGAGTTAAGTTTATATACGAGTAAAAATGGTGTGATGCATGTCGTCGTCGCTACATGTCGTACCTTCGTGTCGTTCCAGACAAGATGCAGGTCGTGATGTGGTAGGATCTGTCTGTTCCGGTTGACGTCACTAAGCGCCATTAATACGGCCTGCAGGACGTCTGGTGCTGGAGTGTCATCGTCTGCTGCCCGGGCGTCACCGGCAGCATGAGACGTCAGAGGGATTAACCCGGCCACATAAACGCGGCCGCGGTTAGAGACCGGGTGGTGGTGCCAGTAATCCGCGTACGACGACGACCTTACGACGGCTCCGGCGACAGCGACAACTAAAAGTGATAGCGGTGGCGTCATTTCCGTTTCCGTCGTCGTTTTCCGGGCGGCATGGCGTCGACTACGCCGTCGACTCGCCGACGGCAATTAATGAAAGTGACCCACTTGCTACAGGAAACAAAGCCGGAGACTGCGTGGTGGCAGGTGTCTGCGACATGCCGTACAATACTATCGACCTGGTAACTTTCAGTCACGCCACTCAGGATGAAAGAGACGCAACGCGACGTTAAAACTATCGCCCACATCTCGTATCACTTAAACACCATCCGATGTCGACCTGCCGCAGATGCATGGTCACTGTACTCTTAACTACATGCTCGCCCGCTCTGTCGATGTTTCGTTAGCAACAGTGCACGTTAACGAGAAGATTAACACTGAACGCATCAGCCGCTAATGAAGTAAGTCAGTGGCGCGTTATTCTGAAGCTATTACGACGACGACGACGTCGACGCTTCTACGACGACGTCGTCCACGACGATGACAGGAGTGTCGCGTGCTGATTGCGCTGAGTCGAGTCGCCGAACAGTCGCTGCTGCACCGGAGACGCCGAATCGCGTGTGTCGCACAATCGACTCGCTGCGTCTGCGCTACATATAACCCGGACCGATAGCGACTATAGCCGAGCACCGGCGCGCGTCACCGTCGAACGTGCTTCGGCGACCGAACGTGATGTGTTTGCATGGCGACGTCCGATCAGTCGTCGATGACCCTTGTCTTCGGGAACGTGACGTTGTTTTGTGCGTGACTCCCTTATATGGCGTCGGGTCAGATTAATAGCTCGCATGACCCGTGTATTCGGTACATTAATTCATGACCTACTTTTGTCGGGTATCTCTCAACACAAAGTCTGCGCGTGTATGTTAAGCCACTGTCTAGACTGAGATAAGTGTACTGTAGACAGTGTTTAACACACTTATTCCACTGTCGCGCGAGTTGTGGCCGATGATCGATACTGTAATGCCCAGTTTGTTCACGCATGACTGCACATATGGAGTTAGCGACACCTTATACCACTCCAGACACTATTTAATAGTGTCTGGAGTGGTATAAGGTGTCGCTAACTCCGTATACTATAGGTATAATAGTGACTATTATAGTAGATAGACATTACAAGTTCGACAGTGGAATAAAGTGAGTTAATCACCCATAATCTCACTCACACAGCCAAGCGTGACGTGAATAGCGTCGAAAACGATCGGTTGGTCACGTTGATCACGGCGATGAACTAAGATGGTTAAAACACTGGTCTATCCAGTTGCCTGAACATCACTTCATTTGATTGTCGATTGAACTGAATACATTACATGTTGATGCTGTGAATTCAGACGTCGTCATCGAACTAGACGTGCAACAATAGAGTACTAACCAACGCCGTCGATGCAGATTTCAGTTGGACGTACATGCACACGGGACCGATCAGTCTACTGACGTGCTGTGTTCGTAACGACAGTCGCGAGACAGGCTGCTTAACTGGTTTTTACAACGGCGTCGACGTTCACTGCGGCATTTAAAGTGTTTCGAGATGTGTTGGAAAGAGCTGGGAAAACACCTCGATTCAAACGATGTACTGCTTTTCAGCATAACACAGTGACCAAAAGTGACGAGATCGCATGTTAGGCTGTTAGCCCTACCTAGTTGGTGACAAACGACTTTCGTTATCTATCACCACTGAACTGACGACAAGGCACAAGGTCGACTGGCGAGGTCGTATTTGAGTTGAGCACAAGATCAGATCACGGCCTACACAATCAATCAATCACGTTTATTTGCCGATATACAAAAGTTACACGTGGCGGGCTATCAGAAAAGCCAGTATAGCTCATCTAGTGTTGTTCGCCCATCGTACAATAGAATATCATTAATATCAGTCCGTAAACATGATAACTCACACAAGAAATTCATCATATAAGCGCATTCATAACGAAACAATCATACAAGAGTAAGTAAGTAAGTAAGTACATGTAAGTAAGTAAGTATAGCCTTTAATTATGGTATGACAAAACGCACACCAAACATGAATAATATACACAAATACACATTAAAAACTAAATACTACAATGAAATAAAATATGAAGCTCGTTTACACTGTTACAATGAACGTTTAAATGCTGAGAATAATTTCAAATGCCAGCTGTTAAATTTTTAAATTTTTATTTTCATACTGGTAGAATGTTTTAGAGCATGCGTTACACTCCGTTATAGTGGCAAAATATCTACAACAAACAACTGTGGTTGCTTTCGTATTATAAACATCAAGATAATGGCGACATTGATAAGAGCTTTATTTTCGACGTTTTTTAACCACAGATAAAATTTTCTGTTCATTTCGTGCAGACAAGGAACAGTTTGCACGTTCAGTGCTGTCCGACTGGCCTACTTATCGATATCGACAACGAAAATTTTATCACACGATATTCGGACGCGATGCCAGGGACGCAGATGCAACCAAATTGTAGGCAGTTCACACACGAAGCCTCGAGAACGATTCTCGCTCGACCTTTGGACAATGATCTAGACATGACTACGGAATTGGATCATTCAGTCAACTGGCTACCGCAGACGACAAGTCACTTATAGCAGAGAGTGACGCAGAGCCACGGCGGCCTGCATTGACTGACTAGGAAGGCGTCGCTACAGATCGATCGTGCGTCATCATACCGCTACGAATACATATCGTTCGCCAAACATTTTGACGGCTATCAGCTAACAGCTTCGTCACCAAACATAATCAAAAACAAGCAAGTTCAAAATGTTGTAGGGAGACCGCGCTTGATTACGACGATAATAGATGTACAGTAAAGTCGTGAGTTTGGGTAAGATTATGGAAGAAGTAATACCCTTATTTTTGGATTTAAAAAATACAAGTAGCTTTAATTCGCCTAGGTTGATGGACGTTGTGCATGTTTCTAAATTCAACTAATTAAATCTACGCCTCACTGCGAGCTCGCGCACTACACAGCGAGCTCCAGCATGTGTTCGTCTGTCCGTCCGTCTGTCCCTCTGTGTGTTACGCTCCGGTATAGTGTCAACACGGCTAAACATACATAAATTGTTTAATCGCTCGATAATTCCATTCTAGTTTTCACTGCACTAAATCGTGTTCCAAAATTCCAACTGAGTCGCGTACTTTATAGGTGCAAGGAATATGAAAAAGTCGCTTGACAAGGGATGACAGAGGCATAGTTTATGAGGATCGTGAATAAGAACTTGTATGTGATGTCTTGTAGTTTCTGACAAGTCATTTTTATAGGAAATGTCAGCAACCAAAATATGACATTTTCATTTTCTAAAGAAAATGAAGCTGTGCTACTTCGCATAATATGACAAAACGATGTTCAACGCTATTTTGGCCTTACATAATGCGCGCACTTTGTGGTGGCGGTCATGGCACAAATCTATCACAACTTGTCAGCTCTCATCCTCACCTTATCATCCTCCCTACCATTAGCGTCGCCGCAGAGCGGAACCTCAGGGCGGTAATGAAGGGGTTCCAAGCTGATCCTGAGTTCTGTGTAAATCTGATGAGATATTTGAAGACAGTTTGGGTGGGGTCAGTAGTGATCAGATCAGACCTGTTGCCCAAAATTTGTTGTAGCCGCGCTCTTTACTCTCAAGCTGCAGAGCTACCAAATTTTATGCAATGACAGTAAATATTCTGGGGTCGGCTCCATCCAATACGGAGACCACCATGGCCCGATGTTTTCTGCATTGTCCGCAGTTTATCTTCGCATTCAAATTGTCTGACTCTGATCCGATCCCCACCTGGCTTCTGAAAATATGTGCTTCTGTCCTTACTCCTACCATTACCAATATTGTCAATCTGTCTCTCTCCTCAGGTCAGTTCCATCCTATTCTCAAAGA
>Ga0056114_1001371_pt1 | contig 10975 bp, 7 predicted proteins | sample WorMetHERISLAND1_FD_77005 | JGI IMG/M metagenome (GOLD analysis project Ga0056114, IMG submission 77005) | Marine gutless worms symbiont microbial communities from Max Planck institute for Marine Microbiology, Germany - Olavius loisae HERON... ...
GTCTGTCTGTAACGTTATGTATTGTGGCTAAACGGTGCGTCCTAGAGCAAAAGTTACTATTGACAGCCTATAGGAAGTCGTATATGAGAAATCGATTGGTACCAAAATGAATGACCTTGACCTCGGTTTAGAGGTCGTATCAAGGTCACGTCAACCATTGCATTACATTTGACGTTGAATATCTCGGAAACCGCTAGAGATAGAGGCTTGGTTCCAAAGGACCACCAATAGGAAATGGCATATGGGCTATCGAATGGTCACGTGGCCGATGACGTCACGTGACCTTGAAAGGTCAAACTCGTGACCCTAATATGCTTAGAGCGCTCTATCTCGAAAACTACTTGAGCTAGAGAGTTCAAATTTGGTACGCAGCTTAATATTGGGAATGCCAAGCGGGCACACAAATAATTTTCCCTGAAAGTGGGCGTGGCCTAGGTCACGTGACCCCTACAATTTTTGGCAGTACGGTCGGCTATCCTATCGACAGCTTGGCTTCTTGTCGTCTAGCACCAGTCAGTAGCGGATCCAGGGGCAATCCGGCCATGCCTCTCTTCCCAATTTGACATAGCCACAGGTGAACTCGCGGCAAGTAACTCCATTACATATCGAGTAAATAGAAGAGTTTATCGTGGACTCAAAAGCTGAGCATTCAGCTTAATCTAGCACACGTAGCCAGAAAAAAAGTATAAAAAAGAAGAAACTAAAACAAACAAACGTCAGTGCCCATTTAATCCAGTACAGGTCAAGATCCGTGAAGGCAGTCCGGAAGGAATAAGAGTGCCTATATGGAGGAAAGGATTTGTGAAAGAGATGAGTTTTAAGTCTTGAGTGAAAGGTCGAGAGAGTGATAGATGATGAGAGCGAAGGTGGTGACTGTGATGAGGTGATATGTGCAGGATGAGGTGAACCAGAAGGAGAGTGAACAGAATGAGGTTGACGGAATGAAGAAGGAAGCTAATTTTATAGAGGTAAGGTGATGCATATCTGAAAGAGCGGTTGGTGATGTGTAATGAAGAAGATACGGATGGTCGACAGGAGGAGGAGAAGAAGACGGGACGGGAGGAGAGAAGAATGGGAGGAAAGGGAAGGGGAAAGCTGTCGCTTTTGCCACCCCCTTCTCCAGAAAAAAAGGACGCCATGGATACACCATTGAGTGCAGGGCAGGCGATACGTATAAAAAACTCCTACATGTACTGTTTCGCGTATTGTTCACCTCGTAGCCTACAGTATAACACGTTGCATTGATATTCCGTCAACACATAAAATTGTATTTGTTTTCAGACTTATTGATCAGTATTATGTATCCGTGATGTGGCGAAGAAAGTTTGAAATCTAAAACAAAACTATGGAGAACGAAATGAAACACGAAAACCTCGGTGACGAGATCTCATCACAGGATAAAAACAAAACGGAAACCAATTTTAGTGCCTCAAAACCATCAACTCTGCCCAGCAGCAGCTCACGTGAAGATGAGTCGACAACGGTGCAATCTCAGACAGGTTCCACATTCTACATTCCATTCTGTGCGTCAGTGTTCTACGTTATGGCTTCTTCCGGTTTTGTCTGCATGTTCGCTATGCGTGCTAGTCTTAGCGTCACCCTTGTGGCGATGATCAACCAGACTGCCATCACTGACGACGTCCTAACAATCCACATCACCAACATCAGCAACACTGATCAATGTCCTCGCGATCCAGCAGTGTTGCAGCGTGCAGAAGGAGAATTCATCATGGGACCGGCATCAGCAAGGAGCTTTGCTGGCAGCGTTCTTCTGCGGGGCACTACTTACTCAGGTATGCATCAAAAATCAAAATCCAGAAACAAAAGCGTTACCTCGAATACAATGCACCAGCATGGCTACTATTTGGTTATCCTTGCCCCATCAGGAGCGTAGGATGTATGAAGCGATGTATATGGAGAAAGAACATTCTGGAGAGTTTGACATCTCACTCCATTCCGTCTGATCAGTGTATGATGCTGAACTTGTGTGGCAGGTGTAGTGTCACACCGTAGGACGGAGTACGGACACATTATTTTGGTAGTGCGCCGTTTAGGATCCTACCATAATACTTTCCCTTGTCGCAGCCCGTCCGTCAATTCCTGGGTAATGTCATGTTGTCAGTGGAGGTGGTAGATCCTGATCTCTGGTGATACTGGGCGCCAATCTCCAGTAACGGGGTGGAGACCAAGGCGGTGGTACAGGTTAAAAGAAAGTTCCACACGATATAGCTGAGGAACTCTCTTTTGAGCACTTGGTCGATATCGTAGCCGAGTTCACCCACGCTGTCTCCCTTTAGTTTCACTGAAAAATCCAGATGAGCTTGTAAGAATTCTGAAGCAAGACCTTCTTCGTTCACCGTTACTTACAGTCTCCACGACCACAGGGTGGGATGAGCAGACTGTCGGAGCGTGGATATCGCGGTTGTGTGCGTTGGTGTTTTCGCTTGTATTACCGCTTTACATGCAAGTCAACATCCATTCCTATAGTGTTCACGCGTATGAGGTGTGTCTGCTTTGCAGATACCAGCAGGCTGGTTGGCTGATCGTTACGGTGGCAAGAGGTTGTTCGGCGTTTCTATTCTCATTTCGTCGGTGATCTCTCTGCTGACGCCATTTGCGTCAAGGGCCCATTACGGCGTTCTTCTGTTGCTTCGTGTTCTCTTAGGGCTCTGCGATGGTTTCCTGTATCCTGCAATACACGCACTAATTGCTCGATGGTCGGCATCGAAATACCGCTCGACAGTTGTCACGTTTATATTCGTTGGTGCATCTCTCGGCGTAGTTATCGGGATGATGTTGTCTGGAGTTCTGTGCGACTACGGTTTTGCTGGCGGCTGGCCGTCCGTCTTCTACGTGTTTGGCATGGTCGGCTGTGTCTGGTCATCCGCCTGGTTTCTTCTCTGTTACGACTCTGCCGCGACACACCCACGAATATCGACAACAGAGCGCGAATACTGGGAGAGGGTGATTGGAACCACGGAGCTTGTCACCCACCCGGCAACATCGTCGCGAAAAATTCTCACCTCTATTCCAGTCTGGGCGTTGGCTATTGCTTTTTTTGCCTACAACTGGGGCATGGATATGCTGTCGACTTGGGCTCCGGTGTTTATGCATGATGTTTTGGGATTAAATACGACGAGTAGCGGATTATTTACAGCGATTCCGTTCTTAGCAAAGGTTTTTGTAGTCCCATTTGGTTGGTTCGCTGACTGGCTACGATCTCCTGGTAAACTGTCCACGAATATCGTCAGGAAGATTTTCTGTGCAACTGGATTCCTTCTGGCTGCTTGCTTGCTTATCCTGGTCGGATACATCGGTTGTGACCGTACTGTGGCGGTGTCACTTACTTTTTTGTTCATATTCTGCATGTCCATAGCACAGCCTGTCGTCATTGTCAACCAGCTCGACCTGGCGCCTCTCCACGCTGGCAAGATCATGGGACTGACGAAGTTTGTGGGAAATGTGGCATCAATGGTTGTCCCTCACGTTGCAGGTGCTCTGACGTATCACAGCTCAACACGCTCCGAGTGGCAGAAAGTTTTCTTTCTGGCCGCTGGAATTCTGATTGTGGGCGCTATCGTCTTCGTCGTATTCGGCTCCGGTCACCTGCAGAGTTGGGCGCGCTCAACTGACATAGAAAAAATGGGCCAAAGTAATTTGGCAAAAGGCGACATCGCTAGGCTTTTGTCGATATCTTCTGTTATGTCACGTCGGGTGATGGCCGACATTTTGGATTCGGTGGAACTGGAATTAGCGCCATTTGATCCGCCGACCCCGATAACCCTACCCTGACTGGTTCCTCTTTCACAGTAAAGTCCGACAAGGTTGCACTGTTGCACTTCTATGTTCCTCCTCCCAGTTGACCGGATTCTTCACCGTACAAACCACGGAGGATTCTTTGGGGCTACGCTGGTTGCAGAGAATTTATGAAACCACCCAAAACTCATAGAGAGGTTAGAAGAATATGGGGATTCCTTGGCTACTTTCGGGATCAAACTCCGAACTACGCTGAGATCGCCAAGCCACTTACCGACCTAACCACGAAACGTTATCGTACGCACATACCGTGGGAAGCGTCGCAACAAAACGCGTTTGATCAACTGAAACTAGTACGGAAACGAGCAACTGAAAATCCGTTGTATCCTCTTGATTTGAGTAAACCTCTCCATCTTTTTTGTTGACGCGATTTGATACTCAGTCTCAGGAGCACTGACTCAAATCAATGAGAACGGCAAGCATTTTCCCGTCGCTTTTGTTAGCAGAAAACTGACTGAGACCCAGAGGTAGTGGTCGGTCATTGAAAAAGAAACGTTTTCAATAATCGTATTTCTGAGAAAATACAGACAGTGGGTACTGCGCACTGTTGTCTATGTATACTCAGATTACAACCCATTATCATTTCTCATCGAGTCTGTACCGAAGAGCGCTAAGCTCATGCGCTGGGCTTTTGCACTTCAAGAGTTTCGATTGTGTTTCAGTATTATCCAGGTAGAAAGAACGTTGTAGCCGATTGCTTGTCGAGACTACAAGATTAACTAGTATCAATGGACAATATCACATCATTCAGTTGATATTTGTGTGCATTTGTAAATCTGTTGCATTAATTGTGTTTTGGGGCCGCGTGTGTAATGTCGCTGTATACTGACTGACGCAAGCAATACGACAGAACGCGACGCGCGCAGCAAGCGACGGCGTTATACATTGTAGGCCTAACGCTGCAGCGCGACCAGTAGGCCTATGATACAGTGTTACACATTGGGGGAACAGTGTGTAGTTTAATGTTGTGGTGTTGTATGGACATTTTTTCGATTACTATCGTGCTCTATGTTTTTATGTATTGTTAAATTACCAGAAAAACATTTTTTGTAAGGTGGGAGGTAATGTCAGAAATTTTCCTTTCGCTACGTTTCGGACGATGACTTTTGGCGAGAAGCCAAAACGGGTGGCGGTCGCGCAGGTGTTTTTTGGCAAGCGGCCATGACAGGTGCCTGACGCACAATGTTACTTTTGGCAGGCAGCCAACACAGGTGTTCGGTCGACCGTGCCGACGCACTCAAAGAGTGATTGCGCTGCGTAGGAATTTTTGACTGAAAAGAGTGACGAAAAAAGAGGAGAAAAAAGAGTGCAAAGAGTGGTACGAGACAAGACCACAATATTCCTTGAACTGAACGCTGGCGGTTCAGACGTGCTGTCTGGAACCGGTGTTAAATGTACGTGCTCAGGCATGTTCAGAAGCGCTCTGAAGACCGAGTGAAAGTCATTCAATGACTAGTTGGTGCATGGGCAGAAGTTTACATTGCCCAGTCTTGTCAGTGAAAGGGCAGAAGTCTATATTGCCCTGAAACGCGGTGAAGAGAAGTCGAAGACAGCCAGCAGTCACGTGTGACGACGTGCACGACTGGCAAGGCGGTGTCTGACGAAGACTTCGACGGAGCAGACGACGGAGAGTCGACGACAATCTTACAGGCGTCCGGGCGAAGAAATTTGCTGCGATTCGGAAAAAAGTCCAGCTATCCCAGCGACTTACAGACGGCGTTGAAGCGGAACTGCGCCAGCTTGCAACCGACTGTCTGAGAGTATTTCGTTACTCTTTTGTTGCCTTTAATTTGGCAGAGAGTGTGTCGTGTGTGTATTATTTTGGGTGATTTAGCTGACGTGATACAGCTGTATAACCAGATATACAAGGTTGAACTTTCATAGATCTGACTTGTTTGATTCACTGCTATATTAATGCAAAGTACTGAACGTAGAGGTGTGCGATAGCAGTTGTTACTGTGGACTCTGCGAGAGTCGTGTGTAGTGATCATCTTCGGACATTAATTTTTCTTTTGTTCTATTAGTTGTGATAGCTTTTTCTTTTTTCTTTATTTTATTCAATGTAAATATCTGTAAAATAATATAAAGTCTAGTCTCATTTATCCACACACTAGGCTAGACTCGGACTCTAGCGGGCTACACAACGCAGTTACCTAGACCCCTAGGCTAACCCTTACACGGTACATGATCTAATTTCAAAGAAATTGTCACAATTAATATCAACCAGACCAAGAATTATCCTGTAGCAATAAATGAAATCAAATCTGAGCCGACATAACTTCAAACTATAGGGAGTTTAAGCAGTGATAAGCGCTCTCTATAACTATACATAGTAACAGAGTGCTGGTTGGCCGACCGTATTAACGGTCGCACTTATATGCTGCAGTGTTGCGTTTGTCGTCGTCGACTGTCGTCTTTACGGAAATCTATTGACTCGTTACCCCAATACGCTTAGACCGATAGCCCGTAGCCGTCGAAAACGGCTAGAATTAGACTTCCTTCCAAAGGACCACCTATAGGAAATGGCCTATGGGCTATCAGATGATTATTTCGCTTAGACGACGAATTAAGGCGTCAACAAGTGTCGAGTTGGTCGTGTGTCGAGTTGACTCTATACATGCACCAAAACAACGCAGTTCGAAACCTGGAACGATCTACCTTCAGCAACTCAATGAACCCTTTTAAAACAGACAAATTTATTTTCTATTGCTGCGTTGGGCCTCAAAGTCTAAATTATTGTTGTCTGAAGTGAAAGGGCCTGTATAGCCATGCTTATGGCGCTAGTTGCTTACTACTACTGTTATTATTAGGTTATTTTTGTTTATAAAATGCGTACTTACACAATTTTCAAATTTGCAACAGATAACGATAATAATTATTAGTTCAAAATTGTACTTTTAGTTGCTAATATCAGAAAACAAAGTACAGCGGTATACCGTGTACCGCGGTATTTTTTCACGGTTAATACGGTGGACGGAATTTCGAGGAACGCCCATCCCTATCACCCAGTGCGAACAGGGTGGGCCCTGTACGCAGCATCTACGCAGATGTCAAATCCATATAAATATTCTTGGTTGTGACAGTGATAGACAAAATATTATATATGTTAATTTTTTATCCAGTATATTAATTGGTTTGCCGTCCTTAGTGTTCTATGTGCGTGTTTAGCCGAGTTTAGGTGCCTTTAGCCGTCTTTAGCGTCTGTAACCTCTCGGTGTTTACGCGGACCCTTATCTGCGGTGTGACTAATCACCGGAACGGACCACAACAGACCGCAAGGTAGATTGGGGCGCCGGGAATCGCAACGAACCAGAGAAAGCGCGGAAAGACAACGATATTGGTACTATAGATATCGTTTCAGCCATCTTTCCGTCCTCGTCAGGTAGAAAATGTCACCCGACGAGGCGGAAAGATAGCCGAATAAGCCAGATGTGTTGGCATTAATGTCAGTAATTTATTACTGACGAATGCCAGCACAAAGAGATATTTGTTGTAAATTGACGTTCATCTGCCGTAATGTCTAACGTAGTTTGCAACGAAAATTCGGGTATTCAATCTGCATATAAGATATCCGTACACAAATTGTGTGCAAACCGTGTAGAAAAGTGAAAGTGAACCATGAAAAAAATTACTTGAATTGTTTTCAGTGGAGAAATGTGAATTATTAATCGTAAAAAGAATATTACTTACAACATTAAATGTCAATTACAGTCGTGCCACCTAGCGAACATGATTACACTATTTTGCATTTCGTTACTTAATCATACCTAGATACTCTACCGGAAATACCACATACCGGAAATACATATGTAAACATTAAATTGTTGACAAAACATGTGCAAAGACCGACATTTGTAGTGTTACATCCGTTGTGTTTTCTTACGTTATCTTAATTTCTCGCACCTTGTGGGTATGAAATCTTCATGAACGACACGTTTAAACGTCGATCTGCAGCAGTTAAAGTCAATTTTTCGACAGTACCGATATCGTATTCAACCCGAAAGCGCCCTTGTGCCAATCACAAACAGTCCATTAGCTAGAAGCAGCGAGAACTGTGACAGCGGTGTAGATAATTATCATCGTTAAAGACGGCTAAAGGCACCTAAACTCGACTACACATGTAATGTAGATTACTATGATATAAGTCCCATGTGGGTACCTTATAGTAAAATCGTACCGATTAGTCAGCCAGACGTCCAGTGTAGTGTAGCCTCCAAACCCTCCAAGCACACAATATACATCAATCTGTGAATCGTAAAAGAACATACTTTCATAATATATGGTAGCCCCCATGGATGTATATATATATTCTTCTGTATACTGTACTGGCCGCGGATGTTAATAAATATTCTCTGGCATCTGTTGGGTGCCAACCAATATGGCGGACCAAGTTGGCGAACTGGATCTATTTTTAGCTGTAGGAAAGCACTGTAGGATTGTCTTCTTACTAAGCCAATCACAACAAAGCATCACGGCATATGTCGGCCATATTCGTTGGCACCTGCCGGTGGATATCACTTGCGGCGGATAGTGCTGACTCTGTGGTATACCCACCTGTAACTATGTCACCCTGACCTAGAATTGGCAAAAAGTGGGTCAAATTACCTAAAAATTTACCAAAACTTGTTGCCAAGCACTTTATAATACCTATTTAGAATAGCAGGCCTAGTAGTCGTTAGCACAATGTCCATCTTCTTTGCCTGGTCTCGTACAAACAGGAAAGTTGTGTAGATTCACGACAGGTCTGTTGACTTCAAGTCCAATATCGGCAAAAGATGCACATCAGAAACACAGATGCATGTTCTCCCAACAGAAATGCTCTGCATGTAGCCACACCAATTAGGTCTATGCAAATCCGCATCCGGTCATATGCCATACATGTGCCACAGCAGACTGACATTTGTCAGAGGAGGTAACACACAGGGAGACTGCAGTGAACAGATGCTTTTAAGTTTCAGAGTGTCTAGCTCTAATCCAGGCTTCATGTTATAACTAACTATTGACAAACATCTTTGCAAACTTCTGAAATTTTAGTCCGTTTTGGTAAGCGTCGTATGTGACCTCCCGTAAGTGGGCTGGTACCATTCTGGACTTGAGTGGCTGCTATTATTAGAGATGCACCGATAAGGTAAATGCCGATTATCGGCTGGTACCGATTAATACTTAAACCTGACATTCTTACCTTAATACCAATTTTACCAAAGACTCTATCGATCATACAAATATTTTACTTTATAATGCAACAGACTAGTGCATAATACACAACACTATCAGCATGTTTGCCAAGTTTGCATATACAACTATAGAACGAAAATTTGTGTCGTCAGTTCAGATTAAAAAAATATATAATTTAAGTATCTCATGCCATCATAATACATAGTAAATAACAATCGGCCGATACCGGTATAGTAATGGGCTGATTCCGATTATCGGTGCATCCCTAGCTATTATGCATTGAAATCTGTTGTTGCCGTCCAGAGCGCGCACATTGTGGTCAATGTTGTCTGCCACACAGCCCACAAATTGAGTAAACGAAGCCCCACTGTCCGGAATACGATCATTACCAGATGACATGAGTGAGGTCTTAAATCTCGTGACTTCATCATATGAAGCACAAAATCCCAAACGTGACAACTGCTGAAGTAGAAACTCCGACCCAAACTCGTGATCAAGTTGAACTGCTAGACCAAACACTAATGGCGTAATGGAGGTCTGCGGTCTAGCAGCCTGGATCAGAGCTTGGGCCAAGGAGCACTGCTTAAGCTTGGACTGAACAAGACTACTGATGAACAGCAACAGGAGAGGTGGTACAGCACGTGAAATTTCTGAAATTTCACCGCAAGATGGATATACATCACTTGCATATTCCATTTCTCTAATTTCTGATGCAATCAGATGAACAGCGTCTTTCACTGTTCTTACACTACTGTTTTCCTCTGTTGTGTGTGCATACCACTTGTCTCTAACAATAAGACAATAAGGTTGCACAGATCTTTGAAACAAACAACGTTCTTGCGTCCATTGACCTCAGCGAAGAAAATACTGTCTCCGTATCGTTCCTTCAGCAGGTTTTTTATGTGTTTAATGCTGTATAAGTCTGCATCAGTGCCTTCAGTCGTTTGTTTCATTTTCGCCAATAAATCATCCAACGTTCAAGTTTCAGATGGTGCTACCAAATTTTCAACACCAGTACACTTATACTCACCTGTATACAAATTTATACGCTGGCAGGATTTTTTTCCGGCTTTTATTAAAAACAAAATCTCACTGGCCGACTAGATAGTTGCATTGCAGCTGGATGCTGTTCTGCAACAGGTGTGTCTTATCATTCACAGTACAGTGCAGTAGAGATATAGGCATGATACCTAGCTATACAGATTTTCAATATCTATCTATCTGTCTGTCTGTCTGTTGCCTTGACTCATTGGAACAATACACATGTTTTTCACTCACAAAAACCATCCCAAGTTCTGGAGTGTTGCCATCAAACTTCATAACAGACTTACCTTTGATACGTAAATATTTAATATACATAAGTTAATTGGAAAGGTGTTGACTATGTTCTTAATTCACACGTATTATACAACGTTAACTGAGTTTTGATTAGTCGTTCTTTGCATTGTGTCTTTATTTTTAATATTCAACAGTAATTAATGTTAATTCATTTTATTTACTATTCTGTGAGTTACTTTTATTTTTTGTGTATTATACATTTGTAGGACCTGAGATACGCTAGCTGCCATGGGAAAGCTGAACGTTGCCATGTTGAGATTTCTGTCCAAAGAACAGTTCCGTGTCTTGACTGCTGTTGAGATGGGAATGAAAAACCACGAGATTGTGCACGCAGCTCTAGTGGCTGCAATTGCAGCCCTGAAGCACGGCGGATGCCAGAAATTACTCCAGGATCTTGCCAAGCATCGTCTAGTCTCGTACGAACGTGGCGGCAAGCACGTCGATGGATATCGACTTACAAATGCTGGTTACGATTACCTTGCACTGAAAGTGCTCTCAAAGCGACAGGTAAGGAAATGACACAATCACACGCTCACACGGTAGTGTGAGAGTGTTGTAAGGACGACCGTCAAAGTCAATGGGGAATAGCAAAATTTGACCCTCAGCCGACGCTAAACCCCTGAACCGATCGTCACCAAATTTGAAA
>Ga0056114_1001372_pt1 | contig 10973 bp, 7 predicted proteins | sample WorMetHERISLAND1_FD_77005 | JGI IMG/M metagenome (GOLD analysis project Ga0056114, IMG submission 77005) | Marine gutless worms symbiont microbial communities from Max Planck institute for Marine Microbiology, Germany - Olavius loisae HERON... ...
AACCATCATTCGATGACACATAGACTTTCCACTAACTATGCCAAAAATTATTGTAATCGGACACTTATTGTTAAAGTTATTGTAGAAAATGTAGTCACATGTTTTTTTTGGGACACGGTGTATATTGCTTTTCAAGCGATTGAAGCGAAGGCCATGATACTGTAATTCAGGAGGCCTATACTTATGCATATAGGCCTCCTGAATTACAGTATATCATGGCCTTCGCTTCAATCGCTGGAAAAGCAAATATGTTTCTGTTTCAAACACTGCTGGCGGCTACGTACGTACGGCGATGTGATACGTAGCAAGGGCTGAACTGAAGTGCCACAAAACGACACTCCGCTGCTGTATGAGTCTTCAAAGTTTCAACAGATGGAGGTTGAAGGCTGTAGTACTTTGCCATTACGATGTAAACATTAACCAGAAAACAGACATTAAATCTTAAACCTTCCTTAAACTGATTTACTGGATTGAAAATATGTTCCGTAATACATTGATCATTTATAACTTTCAAACATGTCTAACATAGCTGGCTGAAAGCTGTATAGAAGACACGTGACCTTGCAAACTCTGGCAAGTTCGTATTCGAGATCATGGATTTCTTGGTTCTTCTGATCAAGAACTTTCTGTTTACAATCAACAACAAATATCGAATTATTTCAAAAGTGATTTGAGCCGTTTTAAATATATGATTTATCGCCATTACACTATGGTTTTAACTTTAAAGTGTAAAGTCTTAATTTTTAACACTTGCTGTTTTATCAGAAAATTTAAGAACGACTGCATGCATGGCGATTTGGGGTTATTTTATCTCCTATTTGGGGTTATTTTTATCCGTTGGCTGGATTTTCATATTTAGGCTGTATACCAAAGTTGAAGTCCTATGGACTCCAAAGATGCGAGGGGCCCAATGTTTTAAACCAGTGCCACGTGACTTTGACCGAGCCCACATTTTAACCTTTAAATTTTCAAGAAATTGCTTTTCCAATCACGTAGGCTACCCAATTTGGTGCTTGACATCGACAACTTGGCAAGTAAATGATAAATGTATAATGTGTATGCGGGCGGCCTTCAATTTTGGCATCCGTTACATGTCGAATTTAATCCAAATCGGTTCAAGGGTTATGCAGATCCAGAAAGCCGAAAATCACCATTCTCCATTGACTCGAGGTATCGCAGTCGCACTATAACGTGACTATAATACTATACGTACACCGTCAATGCATTGCTAGTCGATGAATCATAGGAAAACGCCATCGATTTAACACACAACAAATTTGTTACTGGGGACTGTCCGGTGACAGCGGAAATTACGCCGTAATGAAGTCTGTTCTAGTGAGCTAGTGAGTAGTGACACACAGATGGACGTGTTTTTCACCTCCATTCGGTGTGTGACGGTGTGCATGGAGGAGGGATCAAGCTTGGCTGACGCCAACACCTCGCCAAGCTGCGTCTCTTTCGTTTCCAGGTCGTTGTGAATCAGCGACAACTTCTTTTCGAGTATGTGGTTTTTGTAGCCGACTCTCTGCTGTACTTCGAGAATACCTTGACGGAAGCGATAGTCGATGTCCTTCTTGTCGGCTTCCATCTGTACAGACACGCGCATGTGTGACACGTTACAAACATCGTTATGGCTTAGCAGCTAATATTTTAACAGTATCTGAACTTTTTGATAGTGTTGCACAGGATTCTTTCAGCAAAATCCAATCGCCTGACCACTGTCTCCACGTGTTACCTGAGGAGAAAACCTCGAGTCTAGCATTACGCCCTCGTGTACATCAGTTCCAGCTTCCCGTGTGCTTATAGCCTTTTAAAATGTTCTTTTGCAAACCATTGTCTTTTTAAGTTCGTCTAGTTTGCAATTTTTGTGTTTTATGCATTTACGTTTGTTTTATGCAATAAAGATTTACTTACTTACTTAACTTTGATACGAGTCCATTTTGTTACGCTACGCTCAATCGACAGATTTGCGCTATGGGTCGATCGCGCTGGGGAGTTAGACGATCGCTCGTTGGTGCCACCGTTGACCGATCGCGCTGCGCGTTCAACAGAAAAAAACTCGGTCGTTGATAGACGAACAACTGTGGTGCACAATATAGACACGATCACGCTCTGCTTCACATCAGACGCAGAACGTTGGCTACTTTGTGAATTGTGCACATCATCGGTCGATTCTGACGCGATCGGTCGAGGGTGGCGCCAACAGCGCAGCGCGATCCACCGACAGCGAAAATCCGTCGACAGCGCAACATATTCACCACGAATGATCTACTTTTGTTGCATTTAGTGTTTATTGAAATTAATCCACTTTGCAGCTTCCAGTAGCCTACAACATAAAATTGACGATATGCACGAATTTCATTACATCTAGTACAGTGTACAATGTCGTTCGTCACAAACTCACAGTGCATGCACTTGTAGACAAGAAGCCAAGCTGTCGCTAGGATAGCCGGCCGTACTGCATCACAGCACCTTTGGGGTTCACGTGACGTCATCGGTCACGTAACCATTTGATAGCCCATATGCCATTTCCTATTGGTAGTTCTTTGAAACGGAGTCTCTATCTCCAGTCGTTTTCGAGATATTGGGCTCTAAGCGTATTGTGGTCACGAGTTTGACCTTTCAAGGTCACGTGACGTCATCGGCCACGTGACTATTTCAAAGCCCATATGCCATTTCCTATTGGTGGTCCTTTGGAACCAAGCCTCTATCTCTAACGGTTTCCGAGATATTCAACGCCGAATGTAGCGCAATGGTTGACATCACCTTGATACGACCTCTAAACGAAGGTCAAGGTCATTCATTTTGGTACCAATCGATTTTTCACATACGACTTCCTATAGGCTGTCAATAGTAACTTTTGCTCTAGGACGCACCGTTTAGCCACAATACATAACGTCACAGACAGACGACGACGACGACGACGGACTGTACCAATAGCGCGACCGTTAGTACGGTCGGCTAAAAACCAGTCCACTGTATAAAAGTGACGTATGCAGCACCACCTTCAGCTGCCTTTCCAATGTTCGCATGTCCACCGGTCAGTGTTGCCTTTCCGATACGATACTTGATTGATTGAGCATGAGCATGGTTTAACGTCTCCACCAACACAGTATAGGTTATTTTTATACGGGCGACGGATACGAGAGTTTAACGTGGACTGAACAGTTGAGTTTGATCAGCTTAATCTAGCACACGTAACCGAAAAACAAAAGAAGAAACTGAAACAGCCTGGGCTAAACAGCGCAATACTGCTAACATGTAACCACGCATGTAATTTCACGTCGCCATAATTTTTTTTGCGTTTTCGCGTGAATCTCGCGATAAATGCAGTGTATAGTTTGTACATGCAATTAGCACCTTCTTTAGACGCTGTTCCATAATTTCATTCTCAAACTCGGTGTCTCTCAGTCGCTCACTCGCCGTCTTCAGCTGAACGGTCTTCGACTGTGCCAACAACACCGCGTCAAGTATCCGGCTATAGTAGAATTATTACAGCCACGTACTCTCGGTGAGTAGAGACTGGAGAGAACGTTTTCGTTCCCAGTAATCATGACCTTGTCCAGGCTCTGGTTCGGTTTTTGGTTCTGAATTCTCTAAGAAAACGGGTAGCAGTGTAACCTTTCAACTGTCGTAAATTTTTCATCAAAATCTTATCCTCCTTTGAAAAAAACATTTTGACGAAAATGCAGACGAAAATTTATCAGCTGTTGTACACGTTCAGAGTAGAATATTTAAGCGGTTCAACATTTAAACCACAAAATAATTAAATTATGTGGCACCTTATGTCGAATTGATGATGCAAACGTGAGCAATCTGATACTAATAATTAGGCCTACAGTATTATGTAACAATATTGAATATCTGCGTTTAACACGGTAGTGCATTGACACGAATTGAGATTATAATTTTAGCCTATTTGCCATCTTTATGCCAAAAATTATCAGATTTGGTGGAACTTTGACGTATAGTTATAACAAAAATAATTTTGCTTGTTGTTGAACACGGTGCATGCATCGCTATTTCTCAGTGAATAGTCAATGGACTTCTTCGGTGGTAATGCAGACGGCTAGCGAGATCAACAGACCGTCGTCCAATTATTGATCACATCTTAGTGATGCGAATAGCTCTGTAGGCCTAGGCCTAAATGCTCAAAATTCTATACCGCACCTATGTTTAAGGCCGCCGTTTAAAAGTGAACCCGTAGGAAGTTCGTAATTCCGATTACTGTCAGAAAACTAGCATGTTGGGACTAATCAGGTGGCGAACGAATTTCGACGATAAGTTAAGCTGTTTTATACAATACTGGGTCGTGACAGACAGACGGAAGGACAGACAGACACCTTTCAGCAGCAAATACTGCGGTTATGCATGCAATCGCGCGGGATAAAAATGATAACGTTAAATTTTGTGGCAAATTTGCTAAAATTGAATCGTCCGCCAGCGTAACTTTGTATACATTTATGTATGACTGCAGAGAGCAGCAGAAAACAGCGAGTATGTGAACGGACTTGGAGAAGCGACTTCATTTTGTCGTAGTCCTCGGTCTTGGTGCGCATTTCCGTCAGTTCGTTGTTAGCTGAAGCCAGAGGCTCTTTGAGGTGACGATTCTCTGTAACCACCTCCGCCACGTTACGTTCAAGCGCCTCGTTCTTCTGCTGCAACTCCTCCGTCCTCTCCTGTGTCGTCGTAATAAAAAAATTGATAAGGTTAATTGTTTGTAATCAATTTACTTTTTATGATTTGTAAAAAATAGTTACCGGTATCACGCGATTGTTCGTGACGGAATTAAGTAACCGCAGCTACACAGAGGGGCGAGCTCCTATCTGTCTTCGCCTGTCCACTTGCATCCAGTGACCGCGGCAGGTTACGACAATGACATCTGTATCAGTACCTTGATAGCCTACATTTTAATACGAATCATAGGCCCTATCTGAATACCTGCCGTCCCGCGGCTCCCGCCGAGTGCCGACTACAATTCAGCTAGTCAGTATTATGTTAACCATCAAGCAAGTACTCCAAGAAGCAGTTGTAACTTCATGAGCATTCTTAGCGAAATAATACCACAGTACATATCGTACATGTTTTACAGACACCGGCATATGATGAGTGCAACTTTCTAAGAAGCTCAGCTGTGGCTAACAACGGGGTATTGTCACACTGACATAGTGGCTACATGTTATGCTCGGCTGTGAATCGCATGTCCTTCTTTGTCCGGATCCTTCATGTTTCCTAATTTTTTGACATCCGGGCACTCTGACAAATGACGGCTTAACCCGGTCTGGCACAAAATGCTTTATAGCAGTACCCATATGCCAACAATGGACCTCAAAGGACTAAAATAGCAGACAGAGATTTGAACGGCGACGACCTTGAGTGTGTTGATGAGCGCCATGTTATTGGACGTGATGTCGTTGTAATATTTCTTGATGTCACTGAACGCCTTCTCGTGGTTCCTCACCAGCGTATGAACCTGCTTGTTCTTTCGTTCTTCCAACTCATGAAGCTCAGTCTTGCGACGAAGATCGTTCTGTGCTTGAAGGCTGCGTAACTTGGCCTGGTACTTGGCCTCGATCTCTCGAGCGTTCTGCTCATGTTCCGCGGTCAACGTTGACACGAACTCGCCGTGCGTCTGCACGACGTGGTCAATGTATCAACTTTATTTTGTCAAAACATAACATAACATATTCGTTTAATAAGAACTGAACAGAACGCAGTTCAACAATGAATGGGACGAGATAATATAGTTAGTAACTAGTAACTATGCTTATGCAATTGCCTGTCTATGAAATTTCGCTGGTCGTGATTAGATACAAGAGTTCGATCATGTCGCCGGTGACGTAGATTGTAAATACATGTACAAAAAGTAAGTAAGTAACGGACTTACAATGGGCCAAAACCTGAAGATATCGGAGACACGGCGACTTATTGGCCGAAAATCGCGGAATTTTTGTAGCTCTCTCTCTCTCTCTCTCTCTCTCTCTCTCTCTCTCTCTCTCTCTCTCGTGTTTATCGCGTCCAGACCGAATTTCATAAGAGCGGGAAGAAAACTAGGATGAAAGGGCTACCATGCGGTGAAAGAATCTCAACAATACGTTAAGCCATTTAGTCGTTGTTATACAATGCAGGAGTGTCCCGGACAGACAGACAGACGGACGTAATTGCTATCAATATCGCGCGTTGCATTCATGAACGCGATACGCTCGATAAAATTATCAGACATTTGATAAAACAGTACACATAGTAGAAGTGTTTTACACACTTTCTTGAGCGTATTGACCAGTTCCTCGTGCTTGAGTTGTTCGTGATGGACTTGTTCCTTGAGCGACGCCTTGTCTCGACGTAGATGTGACTCGGCAATACGATGCTCCTCGGCGGCCAGTTTCAGCGCCACTGTGTTCTCTGAACGCAGGTGGTCAATGGCCGCCTTGTGTTCAAACAGCAGGTGCTTTATCTTCTGTTTGAACACCTTCACACGACCACGCGCATCCCAGCTCCGTCAAACATTTTTATCGTAACATCGACTGCAAGACTTGTATATGTAAGTTATACGGTATAGTCTGTTGGTCTCGACGCTTAATTGTTTTCGTAGGTACAATTTCTGGACTATACAATACAAAATATCACGAACAAAAGAAAAGTGTGAAAATAGTTATCTCGTTAAGTTCAGCCAATTCCGACGCTTTGGTATTCCATTCCATTTTATTTCAGGCACTTGGCCCACAAGAAGCAGACAAAACACAAAAAGACACAAAGACAAACACACACCGACACACACAAACCGTCATAGCCTACAAATGAATTACGAAAACTGCTAAGTAGACCAACTTATATCAAAAGTATATTTACATTATATTCAATCAAATACACAAACAAACGAACAGATTCAATCACACAAACAAGTTGAGCCGTGCAAAACTGCAACTACTGCAGCGGTTGAGAAATATGCACGCGGCTGATTTGTTACGTTTTTGCACGGAATTCAAAACATCGTTCAAAGCCTAACGGCACGCTAGCTGTATGTCTTTGAGCGGATGAAATAAATAGGCTATACGACGCATTTCTGATTTGAGGAAGTACTCACTAATTACGGACTAAAAGCCGCGATGTTTGTTTGAGTAAGCATCGGGCGTTCGTTGTCAGCGATAGGCCTAGCTAGATGAGCTTCTTGTGCAAGCCAACAAACAAAGTATTACGAAATTTTAGATTCAGTGCTAATAAAATAATACACAAAAGGCAAGTAAATAGGTGCACCTTGATTTCCAGTTGATGGCGTTCTTCGGCGCTTTCCGCGCTGCTTTCCTTGTTGCGCACTTCACGTTTGCTATCGTCTAGCTCACGCTGAGTAATCTCCCAGAACGTTTTCACGCGATTGAGCTCCGCCTCCGACCAGCCTCTTTCCAGCCTCTCGCGTTCCAATTCCATTTCCAGTTTGGTAACTATCTGCTCCAGCTGTTCGTCAACATAGTCATCATCATCAAAGTTTCAGACGTACGTGTTATATAGACGAACGACAACGTATAGAAAGAATAAAGACATCCAGTGAATGTCAACGTTCCAGAAAACTAGACCAGATAGGCTACGAAACCTCTGTAAAAGTTTTTGTTTGGTGAATCAGTTGTCAATGCTGCAGTCCTGCGAATTTGTCATTTCGTGAACAAATGCTGCTGACTGCTGAAGTTCTCATGTGTGAACAATCGTTTAATAGTCACGCGAGAACACTTAACAATACTGTAACAGAACTCGACAAAATTACGTAACCAAAAACACTATGTGTGTTACAAAAGACAAATTTTCGTGTTGCATTGCATACGTATACTATTTGTCTATAAACAAATTAATAGAAATGCGTGAATATAGGCCTATATTTTGCTGTTACAAACAACCAAATGACCAATACGCAAATCCTGCAGATCCTGAGATCCTACGTATCCTACCATACAAGAAATAACAAACAATATAAGTATACATATACTTTCACTTGTGGAATAAAGAAATGCTATTAAGACTTACTTCTTCGGCAGATTTTCCGGTTCCTTGCGGTTTTACCTCTTTGCCTTTGCCCTTCTTCCCTTTCCCTTTTCCTTTCTTCGGAGGCTGCGGTATACAATAAGACTTGCTTTTCAGTGCGCTATACAAAATAAACTCTTTCAATTATATCAGCTACAACATGCATTTAGCCATGCTTTTGAAAGTACAGCTTGATGTCGCAATAGTCATGGTTTGCCTCGCTAACGAACAACTGTTGAACTGTATAGAAGGCCTATAGTGTTATCGGTGATAGGATTGCGTGAAACATTCAGCAAAGTCCAAAATCCATCTATGTTTAGCAGATTAGCAAACAGTTAAGCTTACTAATTCGGTCCACAAACATCTAGTTCTATAAGCTACCCTAGTCTATGAGAACTCAGTCTCATTGAGTGCTGTAACTGCTGTTACTGTGTCCTTGAAATTTTCGCGGACTTAGCCTACATACATGTACAGTGTACACGTGGCCAAGGCGAAGGACTTTTCACTGTCATTTTCAGAGCCAAGACCACAGCCAAGAACTTGAAGAAATGTCCTCGAAGCCAAGGACATGTCTTCGAGGACTCCAAGACTGTGACTGGTCCACTAACAGTAGTTTTAGTCCCATAGAGTAACAGTCCTCTGAACAGAAGGAAACCGCGGCATTCACGTTTCTCACGCGCTCTGTCACTGAACTTTATTTCCCCCAAGCTCAACATTACTTCAAAGGCAGACAGACAGACAGACAGACATAGAGCACAGAGTAGGTTTATCTGCATCATGCAGCGTACCATTATGTCGTCGAACTTGGCGCTGTTTGCGTATTAGTCTAAGTGTACAGCAAAAACATATCGAGATAAAGCTTCAACGATAAGTTTTGTTGCCGTTGCCAGAGAAACAAGCACACTGACGTCATACTATTGAAGCGTTAGGCTACTGTCGTTACCATCTGCATAGATCTCATCACTCTCACATGCTGTTGTCGAAGCCACATCGTAATAGTGCGCTCAATAATGAATTAACAGCCTGGCTGCATCAAACCTCTTATCACGTCATTAACGCACCACGTCTGACTGATACTTATCACGCATGATGATGCCTAGTTTTGCCTAGATGGATGGACTATCTCTTGGGTAGACGCCATCGCTCGATTGCTTTTTAGGCGTCATCGCTAAAAGCGATTTCGCCTATTGATATCGTTGCTACCGTACGTTCCGTGGTCTGTCTGTCTGTCTGTCACGTTCGTACATTGCGCTCTCCACTCCACTATTGTCAGCGGAGCGTCGTCTGTTCCCCCACGAGGCCCGTGGTAGCAAAGCTTTCACAATGTCCCCATATACAATGTTTTCAAAGTTGGGCATGCAGCTGCTGTCCTCCATTTCCCCCTCTCCCGAGCCTCTTAACAACTAGCATATAGGAGGCTAGGCCTATGTTTTCCGACACCTCGTTCCATTCTCAAAGATTGTGCTTTCCCGGTTCTAGCTTCCATGCGCAACAACATAGGCCTATACTGGCGTCGGGTTGCATTTCTAACCGACCGTACTGGCGCACATGCTACAGTGTTGCGTCCGTCTGTGACGTATGTATTGTGGCTAAACGGTGCGTCCTAGCGCAAAAGTTACTATTGACAGCCTATGGGAAGTCGTACGTCAGGAATCGATTGGTAGGCCTACCAAGCCTACCAAAATGAATGACCTTGACCTTTGCATCGAGGTCGTTTAAGGCCACGTCAACCATTGCGTCACATTCGCCACTGAATATCTTGGAAACCGTTAGAGATAGAGGTTTGGTTCGGTTCCCAATAGGAAATGGCCTACGGGGAATCGAATGGTCACGTGACCGATGACGTCACGTGACCGCGAAAGGTCAAGTCGTACCCCAATATGCTTAAAGCCAAATATCTCTAAAACAGCTGGAGATTCTATTTAGCACCAATCGCTAATTACTAGATAGTCTGCTGTGAAGCAGTACGGTCGGCTATCCTAGCGACAGCTTGGCTTCTTGTCTTATATCATTTTCGATCACGAGCTGGCGGCTTTCTTTTTTTCAGTCGTATTAACAGACAGTGGATTCAGCAGATCTATGACTGTTAATATCATTAAGAGTACGTACACTATGTTTGCCTCACTTAACGGCTCGAGTTATGGGTTTTTATGAGGACATACAATTTATTCCTTTGCTACACAGGCATGTATGCAACAAGAATTTGCAGATAATGAAACAAGCGTGCAAACTGCGTAAGCTACTCGAATTATATAGCACTAGAATAATTAAAATTATGATTATTATTTAATCAACAATTTAATAACAACCTTCACATTTAACTACTCTTTCACAGTCTACTTAAAGACAATTAAAATTTAATTCATTATAAAAAACTTGACTGACTTTCAGAAATCAGTGGTTCGCAAGGCTCCTAGCTATGCTGCGTGTCACAAACAGTGTACACGATACTTTACAATTTATTACCGACAAACTGTATTTACACAATACCAGCGATATGAGCACACATGCCAAATACGGAAACCGATCACAAATCCAAATATAACAATAGCTTATGCACGATTAGCATTCAAAACAGCCATCTACAAGTTAACGAAAACGGCACAGTAAAGGTACTACTTTGAAGATTTTCTAAAAAAAACTCTAAAAATAATGTCATAAGGGTTTCACACACACACACTGAAAGCATTTACACCATAGAACATACATGTGGAATGAAAACCAAGGTATTCAAAGTTCACACTAGCTACTAGCGCCAACACTTGACAAATTTAAACAATGCCTGAAAACCCATCTTTTTATTCAGTCATATTACCCATAGCCTAGTCTCAGTTTAGCTGGCACGAACTACGTTCCCACTTTGTCTGTAAGGCGCCCTTGTAATGTCTACTGACATGTTACGGTGCCTTACAAATTGTCGTTTTATTATTATTATTATTATTATTATTATTATTATTACTACT
>Ga0056114_1001373_pt1 | contig 10970 bp, 8 predicted proteins | sample WorMetHERISLAND1_FD_77005 | JGI IMG/M metagenome (GOLD analysis project Ga0056114, IMG submission 77005) | Marine gutless worms symbiont microbial communities from Max Planck institute for Marine Microbiology, Germany - Olavius loisae HERON... ...
ATCGATCTTGGTGTCAATCGAAAGCCCATGTACGACTTCCTATTAGTCACTAATAGTAACTTTGGCCGTATCTGCTACCGTTTTCGAGATATTAACGCTTAAAGCTAGAAAATCGCTGAATTTATGCACCCCACCCTTCTTTGAGGCCCCGTTCGGGGGGAACCCCTTCGAATTTGGTGATGAAATTTGGCGTCATAAAAATAGAGCCTTGGGGCTACCAGATGGTGAAGAAATCATGACGTTTCTTCGTTTTGACACAATACCGGCGCGTGACGGACAGACGGACAGACGGACGAACGGACAGACACGTTGCGATCACTATTACCCGCGCTAGCATAGCGTCGCGCGGGTAAAAATTTACTAACATTACGTAGCCGGATTTTTTTTACCACCGAGCAGACAATGGATTGACGCTGACCACCGAACGATTTTTAAGAGGTGGTCGTCCGCCATTTTGGAATTACAAATTTTTACATCAACCGTCAATCCGTCATCATTCTCTAATTTTGCATGTTGTTACAAAATTTGGCGAAAATCGGACACTCCACTGCCTAGTTATGGCCAATGTTTTCAATATGGTGTCTCTCCGTCATCTTGATTTAAAAATTTGAATTTTTATAAGATCGTTTTTATCGCAGTCACTATCTGATCTAGTGTACCAAATTCTGTCATAATGGGATCATCTTTTGCAAGTAGGCTTGTATGCCAGTAACAATCAGTCTTTGAAGCAACGGTGCATGTTTATAACGTGCACGACGCATTCAAGCTGTACGAAAATACGACGACGACACTTCGTTGATGTGTGAGCATCGTTTCCGCGTAAATCGACGCGTGGATATTATATTACCGAGCAAAGAAGAATTGTCGCCGGCAGCGACATGCGGCGGCGTCAGAAAATGCAGTCCCAGCCACTAGCTGTGGATTTGCAGATGCACATATCGAGGACGGCAACGATCGAATGCGACAATCGATTTCACTGAAGAGGATGTTGAGAATCATAGAACGACAGGTCACGTCGATGACCAGAAGAAGAGGGTGCTGCCGCGATCGCCCGTCACGTTATTGGAACCGCTGGACATTTTGAAAATATGACGCAGGTTCTTCGGTCAGCCGATCTGGTTGTACCTATATGAAACTGCAACTCTTGAATCTTGCTCGACCAAGTGTCATGGAGGATTGGTTGGAACGGAACTGCGTAAAGGTACTGCTGGTAGGGCCGAGAGGTCTGGAAACGGGTCGGCGAGTTCAGGGGTCGGAGTGAAGCAAGAAGGCACACGAAGGGATTAAGAGGAGAGATAAGGAGGAAAGGAAACGAAAGATGACAGAGTGAAAGAATGCTAAAAGCAATGTAACCGATACTTTTATGTCTCACAGGCCTATATTTTAAATTCTTGAGGCTTACATAAAGTACATACGGGTATGCCAAGAGCAGTTCATACCTAAAAGATTCTGTAACTTTCATTTGACTAAATGGAGCCCATCATCCTATCTTTATTGTAAACAGTATGTTGTTTTAGTTTTTCCTTTGTATTTTAATTTTATGTTCTCGTGCGGTACAGACTAAGCTATAGTCATCCGTCAGCTTTAGCGCATGTTATACTTTATTGTGTCATGTCAGCAGTGGAGGAATACGTGCGGCACAAACGGCAGGGGTGTAGTGTAGTGGTGCCGGAACGGCTGCATTCCGGCAAATATTTTTTGAGCCGGAACAGCGCTCCGGAGAAACGCAAATATTGCCTATCACAGCCGGAACGCTGACACTGCAGCCTACAACTCGGGATCAGAATTTAAGACATAAGGTGAATGTCACACGCGTTTTCATCTTAGGCAGGATTTCAGATTTGTTTAATCAGCGACAAGTATGTGTATATGCAGCGCGTCAAATGTGAGACAGAGGCTGGCGTGGTACTCGAGTCTCGAACGAGCTCGTGTTGGAGGTACTGAGAATGGCCGACGAAATTGCTTATTTTCTATGCAAATTCTTTCATTTGCCGGCCACCGGGCGAGACTGCAACGCACTTAACGCCAGCAGGTCGTCGTCGCCGACGACGAATACTCGGCTCCGGCTCAACCACAGGCGCGCGGCAGCGACAGCGAAGGTCCAGAGCGAATGATTTCCCGCTCATGTGTTCCGTCGATGCATTCCATTCGCGGACAGTCACTCTGCGACAGAACAGCTGCCTTGGAGAGATATACAGAACATTTCGCTCTTCCGAATTTCGGCTCTGAAAAAGGCCTTGGAACCATGGCTCCTCCAGTCAAGTCAAGTTTATTGTCTCAATAACAGTATGAAATCGCTAAATTGCACAACCGATAATTTTTCAGTTGCGCATTCCTCCACTCCCATTCACATGTGTGACCCACTGACACATGACCCCATTTTGTATCCATTATCATTGCACACAGTTCATCGCGCAGTGCGTTTAAGAAGTTCATATTTGCGTTACTTCGCGGCCGATTTTTCGGAACGCGTTGCAAAACGGTCAAATAGAATACAAGACATTATTAACAGTGCGGCGTAGTTCATTTCACAGTTGTAGAAGGAATGAAGTAATTGTCGTGGTTGGATTGTTTCTCGCTCTCGTCGAGAGGGACGAGTGATTTGTTACGTTGCGATTGCTGTTCTCGGTGAAAGGCGTTTGTCAGAGTCAACAACGATAGCCTTGTTAACGCCGCCTGTGGCTCTGAGCTAGCGGACTATTTGTAATCCGTCGTCTCCAGGCGTTGCCATGTGACTATCTTTTCGATACGATAGAAGAGTTTAAGGTGGGCTGAAAAGTTGAGTGTGGTCAGCTTAATCTAGCACACGTATCCTGAAACAAAAATATAAAAAAGAAACTATAACAAACGACATTTTTCAAACAACAACGATCTTCCTTTGTTCTTCCTGTTTCATTTTCTCTCCATCGGAGCAGACAATATTGGTCAGTGGGTCAAATGGGTCAACAAATGTAAATGGGTCACCGGTCACGTGGGTCACTGGTCAGTGCCGTAAAACCTTGACTCATGATTAGGTGAGGCGAAAACGTGTAAGAGGTTAAATTAAAGAAAAAGCTAAAGAACACTGTTCACCGTGTTCAGCTCGTAAAAATTGCCGTGCCCGTGTGTAGAGTGTAGACTACTAGACTTACTGTATATACCATAAAAATATTCACTGAATGAGTCATAATAATTCGAGACTGCACATAATTGTAGAGAAGAGGGGGCAACAGTCGTGAACTCATCATGATTCATGAGTATAAAGTCGTGATCGACTCATGTCATGGTCACGGGTCACGAAACTGTCAGCTCTGCTTTCGATTTGCTTGCACACAAAACATTGCCGTCATTACACATATAACTGTTGCTCCAAGGTTCGCCTTCTAACTGGCGTTGATTCTGCAGTCTACGCATGTCACGCCACCAGAGTAGCTTCAGTTTCAGCCTATGGACTGCACAGAGCAAAGTGTTGAATCGGTGAACTGATGATGATATTAGCACGGTTTGCAGAGGGTTTTCGGCCCCGATGTGACGACGAGCAACCACTAGCCACAGTACAGGGATGCGACGATGGTTAACATCAACACATAGAAATATCGCGGCGAAAGTGTCACGGCATTCCTGTTTGTCGATCCGTAATTTAACTGCCCCACCGCCGTTAGGGCTTGGTGACCCTGTCCTCTGTGGGAGCCATCCCCTAGTCACCCCATAGTATTATTGCAGACTAGGGGATTTGATTTTCTGTGTGTGTGTGCTTATTGTTTTGCTGTATTTTGTGTTGTTTGCTTTTTCTGGGTTTTCTTTACTTTTGTAGCGTTTTTCATTCAGTGCTTTGATACTGTTGGTTGGGTCTTTTGACCTGTAAAACTGTCTCCCAGATAACCTCTACCGTGTTGGTGGAGACGTTAAACCATGCTCAATCAATCAATCAATCAATCAATCAAGTTATTCGATAATGTGGTTGTCGACTGGGGTACACAGATGTTCAATTCAGCCCCGCTAATAGTATACCAGTCGAAGATAACTTACCAAGACGAATGTGAGTCGTGTTTTATTCGATAAGCTAATTGTTTGTTTTTTGCAGGAAAATTGCCACACTATAATTATGGCATATATGACAGTACACAGATTCGACGACGACAGTCTTTTGTATTAATTCTGTTAGTAACTGGACGACGGTTAGACAACGATGTTTGTGCCGGTGATTGTGCTCGACGCACGATCCACACGATGCCGTGGACTCCCCACCGAAGTCCGGGTGTCGCCCGTCTGTCGCTCGGGCGATAATGGAATAATGACGGCATGGCGGACCGCCGATGCGGCACTATCGCGCCTGATAATTTGCGTCGCAGCATCCCAGTCGGCATCACTGACATCAGCTTCCGTCGCAGCATCGTTGCGCTGCCACGCGACGGTTACATAGTGCTGGTGAGATGGCTTTATTGCCGTCGCACCGCTTCCTCGGTCTTCCTTGTCGAGCTTTAGGCCTATGAAAAGACTGGCCACGTTTTGTCCTTTCTTCTTCGGAACACATAATTACCTGTGTTCATCAAGTCTTTACGGTAGACTGATAAAATCAATCCTGATTGGAGTTATAGAAGGAACTAACAGACGAGGAAGAACTAAGAGAGAATGACTGGAATGCATAGTAGAGTGCATGGTGTAACATGAACATGTATAGCATCTACACTGAAGCTCAGAAGAGATATTGTTTGTCATCAGTAGTCAGAAAGGCGGTGGAAACCAAAAGTATTTCAGCTTACCGTATGCGTCATCTAGTCGAGGCTTCGTACAGAATTCATCATTTCATCAACAGAGGCAAAGATGGCGGCCCTATTCCCCCTATAGCGAAGAACGCATCGTGATGCCGACGGTCTATACGACGATCAGCGTCTGTCCACAGAGAGCAGTTTTGGGTCGTGGCTAATAACAACTGCCCCGATAAACGGGCTTCTTCCATCGGTCGGTCTTTCGGTTAGCAGACCAAGGCAATTGCACGCGGAGCGTCGCTTGGAGCTATTATCGATCCTGTTTACTACTCCACGAAGTCGAACCCGGAGCATTTCATTTAACTATCTACGTACGTCGTGCCCCAGCCGACATTTTTATAAGTTTTTCTCAGCCGGGCTTCAGTATGCATTGCAGACTGGTACGATCCAGCTATGATGACTGTAATTTCATCACCGGCGTGTTATATTATGATATCTATTGAGGGGAGTCCACATCCTTATATCACCGTCACCGCCATTTTGGGTTTCAAGGCCAAGTGGCAGCGTATGATGCAGAACATGAAAGGTCACTTGAAGTGACCCATGACCCACGACCCATCCTATGAACCACGGAGCTGAGAAATTTATACTAACGAACAACTGTCGCCGTCTCGTCGGAGCGTTGGTGACAGTCTAGTGACGATGCCCTGTTACACAAGCTCTGTCGTGACACATGTCAGTAGCATCCAGGACCTTTGCTGTTTATTAAAGCAGACCTGCAATAAGATAATGTTAACCTACGCCAAGTGCCACCAAAGACGCACACAGATATCCGCGGGCGCAGGGCGGCGTGGATGGTGAACACCACTGATCTCAGTTGTAACTGCCGTTGGCGTTCGTTGTGGACACCGCATCGCTGCTTCAGCATACAGTGATAGCACACACACATGATTTCCTACTCTATCAGTAAGTGCAAGCTACAGCCAGTGATGCATTGACAGGTAACAAGAATGACGGACGTACAGAATCACCAAAACATCATGCCGACAAACAACGCGTCGTGCTGTAAAATTTGTGGAACTTATTGCCCTGCAGTTTTGTAGACCACACAAGTAGAGATTAGTAACACAACAAACCACAGAATGGTCGTTTTATGTTCACATTACACGCCAAGTGTCCCATAACGTGTCAACCATCGTGGCCATGCTGAATCTCCGATTTCACCTTGTACGCTTGACTGTCTTTACTGGTCGTTACTCTTAAGTAAGTAAGTAAAATGCGATGTATAAGCGCATCATAGAAGAACCTCTAATACACATACGCTGTGTCTGTCACGCGCGTGCACTGCTGAACTGGCGGTAACTTCGCAGCTTTTTAGCGCGCGACAGCATATAGCAGGGACTGCAGGGTTGTAAACGAGACGTATGATGCCGAGACCGAGACGAGACCGAGACGTCAGAGTCTCGAGACTACAACCCCCCTCTAGCATACAGCATATAATAGCGCGCTATATGCTATCGCCCGTCCGCCCGTCCGTCTGTCCGTCCGTCACACGGGTGCATCATACAAAAACGGTTGAAGTTAGGTTGTGAAACTTTCACCATACGGTAGCCCCATCCCTCTAGTTTTTGCGGGGTAAGTTTCATCGCGAAATTCTAAGGGGTTCCCCCGAACGAGGGCGTCAAACAAGGGTGGGGTGGGAATATCAGCCATTTTCTATCTTTAAGCGTCAATATCTCGAAAACGGTAGCAGATACGACCAAGATTACTATTAATGACTAATATGAAGTGGCATATGAGCTGTCGATTGACACCAAGATCGATGACCTTGGATGACCTTGAACTGCTACAGGGTCAAATTTTATCGTAATTTCGCGCGATTTCGCGAGTTTGGAAGGCAACAACGGCTACAAAATTGTATCCCACTAAATGTACTTTTCAGCGATGTATAGACTGTGTTGATATTGCAAGGCGTTCCTCCGCTAGGCGGTGTTAAACAATGGTAGGGTTGGGAAAACAAGCTATTTTGAAGCTAAATGTGTCAATATCTCGAAAATTGAAGGAGATACGTCCAAAGTTAATGGCTAAGTGGTTAAAGTTAAAGTAGTAATGACTAATACAAAGTTGTATATGTACTTTCGATTGACACCAAGATCGATGACCTTGGATGACCTTGAACTGTATAAGTTCGAATTTTGAGAGATTTTGGCGGGATTTCGCAGATTTGGGAAGCAACAACAGCTGAACGAATGAAGATAGAACCGTATGGTCAGCGACAGCGTTGTAACCACTGAATGTACTTTTCAGCATTATGTTCCTTGCGTTGATTTGCCGTAGATTTCTTCGCTAGGGGCCTTCATATGCGCACCGCTGTTGCGCGCTTACCTTAGCGTTAGCTAGACTTTCTTGTTTTATCCTGTTGTAGCGCAGAGACTTTGATATTTTGACTTAAAGACTTTGAGAATATTATTCAGGTTCCACCCCAATCCACCGTATATATTCCGATGTATGATGATACTAGCACGTCTGTTTACGGAAAACAGTTATATAATTTTTGTTCGCCGCAACTGTTACAGAGAAGTTATTGTAAGGAATTACAGGTGGGCGGTTAAGCATAGGATGGCGTTTGCAAACGCGATACATTATCGACAAGGCCTATTGTACGTAAGTGGAAGTGATGAGACGTCATTATAATTTTTTTCTCCGGTTCGTTTAAAGTAAATATCCTGCTACAAACCAGCAACACGCTGATAGTGTTCTAACGAAATTAGGCCTACTGTTTCAGTGAAATCAGAAAATTGCATTTACCGAAGGACATTAAATCTACGAAGGTACACAATGGTGTTCGTAATTGCCATGTAATTGCGTAAGGCACGTTTGATTGTCGATTTTCTCGTGTGCTGCGCCTACGCTCAAAACAGTTCCGTCTCGCCCTTCAGCTAAAGATAAGCAACACCCGTGCCTCTTGACAGAAGTGAGCCTGTGCCCGATAAATTATACGGAAAAAAGTTCCGAAATCCGAAGAACTACTGTAACGCTGGGGTATCTGAGCTGGGCTTCTATTATACGAAACATTCTGTTTTACTATGCCATTCACAGAGACGTCATCCAGATAGCCAAGATTCAGGCTGGGCTGACAAAATACGACGGCTAGTGTTGCGGAATAGCAGGGGACCGAACGACATAGGCCTATTCTATACGTAAATGAAAGTGATGAGACGTCATTGATAATTTTTTTCGCCGGTTCGTTTAAAGTAAATATCCTGCTACAAACCAGTGTTCTAACACTGCTGTGTCTTTGCCTCGGTAAGAAGGATGTGCGAACAAAATAACACAGGACTGACTGTATGTAAAACAGCTCAGTGACTCTCTTGTACACGGAATGAAACATCTCTATACGTTCGCCAGCCGATCCATCCCGCTGCTGATCCAGCCGTTCACTAGGACAGGCTTTCCCAGGCGTGCTTTCCGGTTTTCAGCACCGTCTGTCTGGAACTCGCCACCCCATGCAGTTCTCAACCCAACGACGACTACGTTTTCAAATCCATACTTAAAATTTTATATTTACCCGGGCTTCCAATTTGTTCGATTTGTTTTAACGAACGCCATTACTTGAACTTTCTTTCTTCTATCTGCAACATTACAGAATGACCAAAACTGCTCGAATAAACTATTTCACTATCTTTACCCGTTGTCTGTATTGTTCTCGGTCTATCCAGCTTCTTTCATTCGGAGGATAATGTTTTCAGTACTTTGATTATTGATTAAAAAGGTTTGTGAATGGGAACCAATCTCGTCTGACAATATCACCACGTTTAATCATGCTGTGCCGAAATCGTTCGTATATCTTGTTTGCTGTTCTGTGTGGCTGGCAGACCATTCCAATTTGATCGTCGCTTTGATCCAAGCCCGGCAATATTAGTCACCGATGGAAAGTCTGCACGATTGATGGATGGTGTGATGATCGAGCGCCTGTCGCCAGCATACAGCTAGGGCACCTGATGAAGCGGCCACGACCGATATATACACGACGACTGACTGCCACGGAACTCACGAGTGTGCATAACCGACGCCACGCCACTATAGCCGACGATTATACGGACGTTTGTGACGGGACGAAGAATGAATTCGGACGTCCAGGCGGTGGTCATGCGATACGGCGGCCCGCCCTCCACTGACCCGCGATCTCTCATGCTATCCCTCAACTCGATCGATTCTATAGCCGGCCCGGGGCCGGGGTCTGCGGTCGCTGCCAGTGGCGTGACTACGACGAACGATGGGTGTACGATTGCGACTGGATGTCGGCCGCGCTGCTGCTGCTGCTGCTGACGATGACGCGGAGACGACGACGATGATACGACGAGCAACACGTCACTGTTGCATGCAAGCTCAAGACATGCCGGCTCACGCGCCTGTTCAGTATTCGGACGTGGCGACGTCATTAGCCGCAGATGCGGCCCGACCAGCGACGGCGGAGGCAGCAGCCGCAGTATCCCATGATGTCGTCACTTCGTCGACAAACAACGTCTTGCATCAGCACATGCAAGACGACGTCAATTTCTTTTCATCAACCTAATTACCTTGCGCCGTGTACTACGCACGCCAACGACTGTCCAGAGATTGCTACAGCGAATGCGTACAATACGTCTACGACGACGTCAACATTTTGCACGTCTAACTAACGCGGACCTGGAACAGGACCAAGGGACTATGCCTCTTTATTGCTGGATCCATTCCCGAGTCCAACTTATGGTGTGATAGCCGATTTTTGTGATATTAACAGACCTGTTATGACGATAAAGTCACTTATTGACACTGAAAATACAAGTTATCGACCTGCTACCGGCAAACGTCATAATTCGACAATGCAGGCCATCTTGCAGTAAAATGTCCTTTACTTGCGAAAAAGATTTATCAACCCAGCAAGCCAGTGAATAATCATCTTCACTAACCAAATGTCGCATAAAAAGTGTAATACGCAGTCCAAAAATGGCCACGCAGCATATACTTTCCTAAAATTATTTGCTGGAAGCAAATGATTTTGGGAGCTAAAGAAGTAGCCGATGCATGATATCTGCGTCTTATTTTTGCGCTGATTTAGAACTCGGAACAACTCACACAAATTACAGTCCTTTAAAACAGGTGAGGTTTTGTACGTTCGGCTGAAATACAAACTGCGTCGCGTCACGTACTCACGTCATCTTGTTGATCTGCTTAGTAGATCACAGAAATGTACACACAACAAATCGATGTAGATGCCTGTCGCATGGTGGCGCGATGAACATGCATAGAGCGCGAAGCGGACGCAGGCGAGCCATCGCGAATAAGTCGAGACGACAAGTGGAAGGAAGGAACGATAACGGCGGCCTGTCGGCACAGGTTACTTTGATGACCGGAGAATAACGAGTCGCCACACCGTCGTCTCGTGATATGTAGATAGTGCATGCGAAGGTCAATGTTGTTGCAGTGGAAGTTGGAACAAGAGTGCAGGAAGGGGCATGTAATCCAAGCAGAGAACCAAAATTTCAGTATAGAACACCGTCAATTCTATAAAGCAGTGGGCGTGTGGAGTCAATAGAGACCTATAGCTTTAGCTGTCAAAAACGAAAGGAAATCCACAGGACAACAAGTAATGATAGCAACGACGACAATAAATAAAACGGCTACAGTCAGTGAAAAATATCATGGCGAAGCTCGTCAGGTGAACAATTCCATGCCATGACCACTTCATAGTTGCCGTATGCAGATAACAGCGTGTACGGTAGTAGCCTACCTTACAAGATGTTGTAAGGGTGACAATGAAAATTAATGGAGAAGCCCTGAATTCGACCACCCATGCCGTAACAGTTCTAACTCCCCGATGTATAGTCACAAAAACTGGTAGAACTGATTATGTAGTCGATGCCTACCCTCACGCAAAATTGAAGTTTTAAAATGCCACCAAGGAGTCCTCCCCCTGTGCGTGACTTTGTCCATTAAAGCGACTCGGCTAGTGTATTTTGGTTCTTCCATTTCTCTGCAGCCAAGGCAAGTCCTATGGCCACTTTAGGCGTTCACTTAGGACATTAATTTTTACCCGCGCGACGCTATGCTAGCGCGGGTAATAGTGATCGCAACGTCTCCGTCCGTCTGTCCGTCTGTCCGTCCGTCTGTCTGTCCGTCTGTCAGTCACGCGCCGGTATTGTGTCAAAACGAAGAAAGCTAGCGGCATGATTTCTTCACCATCTGGTAGCCCCAAGACTCTAGTTTTCTGACGCCAAATTTCATCACCAAATTCTAAGG
>Ga0056114_1001374_pt1 | contig 10969 bp, 3 predicted proteins | sample WorMetHERISLAND1_FD_77005 | JGI IMG/M metagenome (GOLD analysis project Ga0056114, IMG submission 77005) | Marine gutless worms symbiont microbial communities from Max Planck institute for Marine Microbiology, Germany - Olavius loisae HERON... ...
CGAAGAATTCCAACCTATGTGATCACAATTCACCAACGTTACAGACAGACAGACAGACAGACAGACGACATGCGATCGCAATACCGCGCTTTGCACTAAAGTGCATCGCGCGGTAATAAAATATACCGACACAATATGCGACCTCCTGCATGTTCTACAGGGTGGCCCAAATTAAACGACACCACTCACGACACTTTACATTTTTGCTTGTAACAAATGAATAAATCTAGAAAATTTCATCATTTTGGCACATATAAACTACGAAAAGCAACAAATGAGAAGATTAACATTATAATTTTTGTTAACTCTTGTTCACCAGAGGGCGCTACAAAGCTAAGTACTTTCTCTGCATTTTAGCAGTTTCGCTTACTCTTTATTCTTAACTTTTTAACCTTAAAACAATGTAGCCTATTATTAATAATTATTACAATTTTATAGTAAACAAAAATTTGTCTGGTTTTGCTATATGGTAGTTTTATCAGCACTTTTACTTTTTTTGGAAAGGGCTACCTGTTTAACCTGTTTTTTGTTGTTAGAAATAGCGCTGTTCAAAACCGTTCAAACGTAAAGTGGTGTCATTTAATATGGGCCACTGTTGGTACATGTTATGTTACGTGACGTTGGAGTTGTTGGGGGCCTCTTGTTCTTCAATTCGAGCGAGGCGTGAGACAAACAACATAGATGACGTGCTCGAAATATCGGAGTATGTGTGCAAGCGTAGCACTAGACGACTGGAGCTGGGCCCCACACACGACAGGGTCGGAGAAGCGGTTGGTCGTCGTTCGCGACTGATGTGAAAGCAGTGCATTGATGGCCCGGCAGCCCTGCACCGACGAGAATTTTATTGATTTTCGTCTGTTGCCTGCACGGTGCACCCTTCCCGGTTCATTGGTATGCGTCGCACTCATTTATTGCGGCCTCTCAACCGACTTGTGGTGTCCTTTCGAGTTGCGATATTTATAGCCGAAATAGAAACACGTTACGTTCTTTTTCTCTTCGCCAGACTCTGTTGATTTCAATTTCTTGTTCGACGTGGCTATCGTACCGTAGGCGCATAAAGCCACCAGGTCACGTGGTAGTGTTGGGAAAACTCGCAAAAATGCATTAAATCAAACTCACAAACTAAATAAATCGACTCATCAACACAATTATCCAAAATATACAACACCAATCGCTAAACAGTGTTCCGTTCATAATGTACAACTAATATGACAGAAACACGTGCCTGATAGACTAATACAATCAACATCAAACTGTTTCAGTAATTGAAAGTAAAGCAGTTCAGAGCATTTTTAAAATGTCAGAGTCCAGTCATTTATTGGCCTTTAACAGCAACAGTTGCTGTCTTAGGCTTATAGCTGTTTTTTCTGGGCGTCTTGATTTGTCCACCAACGCTGAACAGTCGTTCTACCGCGGCAGAAGACGGCAGTGTCGTGTTGAATTCGGTGAATACTGCAGCTTTCACCGTTGGATACTTGTTCAGAATCGATAAAGAGGCTGAGCGATCTGAATCTGCCACATGATTTGAGACTTCTGACTGAAGAGCGCTGTATGATATCCGACACAGTTTCATTGTAACTGAAACCGTCGTCATCGCTTACAGATGGAGCAGACGGTGCTTGGTTCGGTTGAGCCCGCGAGTCTCTTCGGACGCTGCCATCCACGCGACTTAAAAGATCTGAAGTAGCCGGCCTACACTTGGACACTTGTAGTCCGTCCTGGATTTTCCGAATGCAATGAACTACCAATTAGTCTATCACTGTGATGTTAACAGTTATGTGGCATAAATGTATTGTGTGGGCAGTTAACAGGGGAAAACCATACTGCAGTCTGCAATAGCAATGAAAATGGCACTGAACTGCTGCGACTCTATTCTTCCTCGTGAAACGAAGCGATTATTCATAACATAGCGCACGGAGCGCAGAACATGTGAACAGAGCTGCGAGCTGAGGTCAGAGAAATACTGTGGAGCTATGAGTGGAGCATATGCCACTCACACTCCGCTCCGTGTGTATGTGTATATAATGTTTATTTGTGTTCATGTCAGGCACGCTGTTGGTTCAGCCGTCAGACTGTTTCATACACTGGAGGGAAGTGGAGACGGGTCATGAATGGGGCCTTAACTTCACCACACCGAGCGACGCCAGACAGTTCCGAGACTGTTGTATGGTATGTACATATGTATGGTATGTCTGAGTCTGATGATTATTGCATCGAGTCGGCGACTAGTTTTAGTGTTGCAGAAATGTAACATTATTATACTGCATTACTGCCCTCCCTAGGAGGCCACATAAAACGTTGCACACCGTCTGTCCGTCCGTCTGTCCCTTGCCTAAGATTTACTCGAAATCAAAAAGCTGTAGAAGCTACAGTTCATATTTATTGGAGCTAATATCGTGACTGCAGTAACTGGGACTCTCACAGTTTTGATGACTGAATGACTATCATGTGTATATTTGGAGAGTACCAGCTGTAACTTAGTAAATGTAAACACGAAGGTGGAATAACGTGGATAATTAAATAATCTTTAATTGCTGCATAGCTAAGAGCTTTTGAAAGAATGCACTATAAAATTAGCTCAATTAAATTTTTTACAGCAGCTCTCTGGCACGAACGATGTAATGTTCACTCCTATACTCGATGTAACTCTAATGTGTGATGAGAAAACTGGAAGATTTCACTTCGCAACAAATCACAGCTGAAGCGCGGTGATGTTGCATTGTGGCATTGTGACAGAAAGATTCGACAGTATTGTCGATAACGCGGGAACATTTCGTCAACAAATGTCGAAAATTAATGGACGTTAGTGCTCTTCAGAATTTGACATCTGAATATAACGATTTCCATCCAACATGGCGTTTACGGTGGCGAATTTCTATGCAAACTTGTACAAACGTATGCACACGTGACTTTCAGTCTGCCAATCACAGAACAACGACATAGTTGATTGTTAATATGAATATTCATTTTGGTTTTCGTACTGCAGAGTCGTGTTCCAGCTGGCTTATCACGAAAAGCGTCGTCGTCAGAGTCACTGAGACCCAAGTCTCGCAAGGTCTATAACGTACAGATCAATTAATACTTGTTTGTGATTACTGAATGTACGTCAAGTAGACTGATCTTAGCATAATTACAGCCAATCAAAATGTTCATTTTTATACGACACCTATTTATCTCTGCTCAGAGATGTTTGCAATTAATATTCTATGCACACTTATCTGTTAAAGACAAGTGTATAGTCTAGTTTGGTAATGTTCCTGTCCTTCAGTTCAAACGATACGTCGTCCACTGAAAATTGTACAGAAAATTGTGCAATATCCCTCCTGTATTTGCGGCCCTCGTTGGAGATGACTCCGCTTGAAGTTCGTAAAGAGATTAAGTCGCAGAAAAATAGAATGTTGGGCTTATTTGGTGGCGACAGACGGACAGACGGACGGAGTTGCCGTATCAATATCACCCGCTGCGTTTCATGATTAAATGCAATAAAAAATGCACAGAAACTTTAACTGGTTAAATTAGCACAGTTTTACATTCTTTTTGTCAACCGTGTACACCGACAATCGCGATCACTCAGAGTCTTAGTGTAGTGCAAATAAACTTATATTTCAATATGTATTTATTAGTTACAGTAAGTGAAGTCATGTGATGTTGACTGGTTGTCATAGCAACAGTTCGCCAGCGTCAAAATGGCGTCGAATCACGCGTCACCACAGCACGCTCGGTGTGCCGCCATGTCTTCGTCGCTCCAGGAGACCGGAAATGACGTCAGCAACCACTACGGTCACGTGGCCGAGTCACAGTACTGTGCCGCCGGTTCACAACGGCACTGTGCCGAATGCTCACGGCACTGTTGCGTCAAACAGCAGGTTCAGGTAGCATATGTTGCGTCGGTGGTAATTACTGGAAATTTTCGTCGCTAGAACATTGTGTCAGCAACTATTCATTCTGCATTCTCACCGCATAAACGTTAAGTGATGTGCTTAGAATTTTGACAAACTTTTGACTACTGTCAGGCCTATTATAATTATGAATAAATTCTAGTTCAGAAGGTCAGAGAATTTTAAGGGCTGGAGGCGTACATACAGCGTCCGAGACCGAACGTTTGTATTTCAAATCAGCGTACGTCTAAATTAGCAAGTAAGTAAGTAAGACGCAGATTATGTAGCCCATCTCGTCAGAAAACCGCTAATGCTATAATGTCGCCTATTCTCACGAGTACACGAGTACTGTAGTGCTTATGAGTCAAGTTTCACGTTAGTCGGAGGGAAATACAACTCATTGTCATGCTGATGGCATTGACGTCATACAGTAGTGTTGAACGGCAGGTGCGTGTTATGTTTGTTGTCAGCTGGTGTCCGTGTACGTTAACAACTGGTGTGGCGCCGATGGCGAGCCGACACCGGCAGCCGACAGCTCGGCGAGAGATTACAACACTCTGCCTCATTATCAGCGTTATCAGCGATGCCTGCAGCATCAGCAGCAGGCTTGTATTGGTCACTATCACACCGGACAGAGATCTCAGTTGATGTATGAGGCGGTGGGTCGATCACGGGATGCGGTTGATGGGCCTAGAGCGACGCTGTGTAGTCGACACGGACGTAGTAACAGCCTGTCGCCGGGCAGAGCGCGTTACGCGGCCGGCCAGCTCTATTCCTCCGCGCGGCTCCGCCGACCGCTGATGCCGGCGGCCGCCAGTGAAGGCTCTCCCGCCGCTGAAGCAGCCGACACCGCTACAGTCCAGGAACCGCCAGCAGCCGCGTCGGAGTCTCCGTCACGGCGAGATGAGGTGGAACAGTCGGCGAGTTCTACCGTCGACGATGCTTCGGTTGACGCAGCGCAGGACGGCGTCAGCGAGTCAAACAACGTCGAACTCTGTGTTATATCAGCGGAACCTGGACTTGTTACAGTTCCAGACACTGCTAACCAGAAGCAGCCAGAACAGGTAGAAGACACCGGTCGACTTTTTGACACATCTACTGACTTAGAGGACTTGCGGGCGGACACAGGACAGTGTACAGGACAGAGTAGGAATGACGGTGAAGTGGCTGAAGCGAAGATAGCGTCGGAAGAACAAAACTTGGAAGAGTTGATCGACAACAGATTTCTTAATCAGAAAAAAGAAGTAGCGACGAACAACGATCTCACAGCTACCGACGGCCTAGACGGTGATTTGTTGGCTCTCAGCGTGGCTGGAGGCGTGCAGCCAGAACGCACGGAAGAACTGTCGTCGAAGGACTGGCTGGACGGCGGCGGTGAACCGAGTTCCGAGAGGCCGGTGATCCAGCTGGATCAGATGGACATGTCGACGGCCAAGTTCGACAGCTCGGCACTGGAGAAGATCCTCAGCTCGCTGTCGGCGACGTCGTCGCGACGGGATGACGACGACAGACGTACGACGGACGACAACGACGACGGTGACGACGAAGTTTGGATGCGACGCGACGTCGTCGACGACTGTCAGTCGTCGTTGTCCGTGTTGGACGCGGCGGCGGCACGACTCGACAATGGATTCCATCACTTCAAGTCTGGGCGGAGATCCTCCTGCTCGTCTTCATCCTCCTCGTCGTCAGTCGGTCACTGTTCACCCTCCTGTCTCATTCCGTCAACGCTGGACACAGACGCCGACACGTCGACGACCTTGCTGCTCGACTGCGTCACTCAAGTTGACGCCTCCGTCGACGCTACAGCGACGTTAGTCGACGTACAACCAGCGAACTTGCCTTCCGACGTCGAACAAGACAGTTTACCAGCCTCTGGTCAGAATATATTCAGATGATGTTATTTCGTTTTTAGCCGATGCTACAGTGTTGCATCTGTCGTCTGTCTGTACGGAATATATTGTGGCTAAACGGTGCGTACTAGAGCAAAAGTTACTATTGACAGCCTATAGGAAGTCGTATATGCAAAATCGATTGGTACCAAATTGAACGTTGACCTTCATTTAGAGGTTTTTCAAGGTCATGTCAACCATTACGTTACATTCGACGTTGTATATATCTCGGACACCGTTGGAGATAGAGGCTTGGTTCCAAACGACCACCAATAGGAAATGGCCTACGGGTAATCAAATGGTCACGTGACCGATGACGTCACGTGACCGCGAAAGGTGCTTTGAGGCAGTACGGTCGGCTATCCTAGCGATAGCTTGGCTTCTTGTCGTTTATGTGAATGGATTTTATTATCATCGCTGTTCGACACAGATATTGGCAAATTCTAAGGTCGATAACAAACTTGTATGTCACATTGATGAGTATGATACCAATCCACGCTAGTCTACCTTATGACAAAGCTGGTCTTAAAATAATTATGTTACTAAAACAATTCCGTCTTCGGTAGAATAAATCACTTGTTGATGACAAATTGCCGATGAGTATGTGTAAATGAATAATTCACTCACTACCACTCGCAGCCCTTTCAGCTTCGTGCCCCTCCCCCTGATCAGGATAGGGGTTCTCAGGTGGTCTGCGCCGGCTCTGGATAGATCACAGATGTAACATCTGATTGTCAGTAAAACTAATGTGAACTTATCGAAGATTCTGTTTTTTTTTACAAAACTCGACGGTGAGTTACTGTGCTCAACACTCTTGTTGTGTTGTGTTGTTGTAGGAGAAAGCCGTCAGGACGGTTTTGTCAACAGTGAAATTGTCTCAGACGTACCGGTACGTATTTGTAATTTAATTTCTATTCGTTTAGTCACTAAATTTCACGTTTATGTTACAATGCACACATTATTAATTTATGAATGCACAGTGCACAGCTCGAAGTTGGTGTAGAAATCCCGTCCGTCTCTCCGTCCGTCACACCCCGATATTGTGGCAAAACGGCAAAACATATCGAAGTTCTGTGACTCCCTGTTATCCCCATCATTCGTGTTTTCTCAGAATTAAACACCGTTCTGAAATTCTGACAGGTCACCGTCAACCTGATGGGAGGAGCTTAAGTGCACGTGAAATGTAGAAATTGACGATTATATTGCTTCCCTCTAGTGGGAAAATATCCAGTAGAATAAGGCTCATATCGCCTATACATCTCATTTCAATGACGGAAATGTCATAACTCGTACATATGCGGTTTGGACACAACGCATCTACCGTTGCATTGTATTCGAAACATTGTTCAAGGTCGTTTGGCGTCAACAGGTGGGCCTGTGTAGTCGAAAATATTGCCACTCGTCTGTAGCTTTCGAACTGGTACGAGTAACGACGCGCATTTCTAACTCGATATACAGATATGTTTTGGCAGGACGTAGTGCTAACTTAACAGCTTTTTACGAGCAGAATTTACGCTGTTGTCGAGAAACCGCGTGACGCCTGCGCACATGTCTGCCCGGGCAGACAGTTATCGACGGGTTTGGTAGTCATGTTAAAACAGCAGTTCAGTGTAGACAGCACACATGTGTTTTTGGCAGGGCTGCCGTGGGTATGGGGATTCCCATGGGTATGGGTATGGTATGGGTATGGGGACTGTGATGAATCCCCATGGGTTCTGTGGGTAATCTGTGGGGATTTTGAATGGATGTAACTTTCGCGGAATAGAAACTAGTTCGACGAATTCGGAATTTGTTTTTTCATAACTTTTATTTTTTTCCTGCATTATCATTGCTAAGTACTTGTATAGTCAAGTAATACCGTTATGTGCAAAGCGTAGGCCCAACACAATGATTCTATCACAGCAGTTCACTGAAGTTATATACACATTGTTATAACTAAGAAAGGCAACCAGGAGCAGACTATGCTAAAAATACACTGACAAGATACCTATACCTAACAAACAGCAAGAATCTGCCTATGGGGGATAGTAGGCCTACATGTAATCGAGTACTTCCTTCGGGTTCCGTGGGTATGGGGATTCCCATGGGGATTCCTATGGGGATTCCTGTGGGTATGGGATGGATATGGGGATTGAAATGTCATCCCCACGGCAGCCCTGGTTTTTGGCATAATTACAAACTACTTCGTAATAATTTACATGAAAACCACTAACAGATTTTTGCGAGATGTCGATGCGTTAATGAATGAATCACTGTCACTCATTGTTAGTGACGTCCGAAACTGCTTTTGTGTCGACGTTGGACAATGGACATGTACGAGTTTGTCGAATTTTGATAGACGGTTGGCTTTGTTGACGGCGCACTCCACTCAAGCCACCACACGACTGCAACTTACTTGAGTACGTCATCAAGAATCAGCGGGTAGGTTAGGCTACTTCTGTTTCACAGTCAGTAAACCGTGTTGTCTTTGAAGGACACAGTGACGATTAGATGTGTAGAAATGGTCTTACAACAGTTTAAACTAAAACTAAACCGGACACCTCTTTGGCACACTTTAGGCATTTACTGCAAATATGATTTTTGCGACAACGTATATGCCTGTTAGCTGAATTACATAGAAAGGACATTCACTGCAATCAATTCGTAGGCTACTGTCTTCACGCATCTTTGTCTTGCACCGGACCCAGGCTTACCGGGTCCGGCGCAAGTCTGTCTTTGTTTGTTTGAGTTCCTTTTTATATTATGTTAGATTAGGCTGGCCACACTGCTTTTCACTCCACGTTAAACTCTCTTACCTTATCGTATTGTATCGTAACAGAAAACGTCACATTGTATAAGGCATTCTTCGTTGGCATGAAGGTCCTGCATACCACCACTCAGAATTTGGTATGGTTTTTGAGATGATTTGGTAGATAGAGAAATATATTTAGAACCGTTAATATGACTGTACATATTTGATTCCGTTTTTTGAAATTTGAAAACCGCGTGCAACAGCGAACTGGTCACTCACTTACAACTATCTGTAGTTGTGATTGCTAACCTCCAGTAACAGGCTTTCTTAATGCGTTTAACCCTTTGACGCCCATTGTTGCCATACGGGTACAGTTATAAAGCGAACAAAAGGTTAACAAAGGGTTAAAAGATGGGTTAATCATGTTTAGCCCTTGCAGTACAAGAAATGGAATGGGTTACCACGGACTTGTGTGCGTTGTCCGTGCGAAATCTTTTGTTGTGCTTGTACTGACGATGATCTTGTCCACAATGATGCGAGACCACGTTGGCATTTCTTGCTGAAACCAAATGCAGCGATTTCGCAGCAGCGTTCGCTGTTTTAGTTCACGTAAACCTGTCACGTTTCATTGCTGTAAAGAACAGATTTGGTACTGATCATGTCAGTATTAACGGGCGCAGTGGCTTGTCTGCTAGGTGGCTGCGTTTGAAGAAATGGTTGACACATCAGGATCACGAGGTTCGTGTGATGTCCGATGCTTCGTGGACGCGCTGCTGGGTTTGTTTACGTGGTGGCGTCCTGGAGTTGTATCGCGATGAAAACCAGACCCAGCAGCTCTTCCCCATCGGTCAGTCAATTCACGCAGTGGAAACTGTCGCGTTCATAGTCCAACAAATGCCAGCTATGGCGAACAAATCGCGCGTGCCCGGGTGCAGTCGATTTTGCTGAAAATGCGTATTTTGTTCAGCTGCGTGTTCGTGACGTGAGGCGACAAACTTTGGTGTATAACAGTAGTGGTCGCAGTCAACCACTGTTCCACGTGGCATCGCCAATTGTGCCGTAAACTCTGTCAATCGTCTCCCGTCACCCACGGGACATCGTCGGTCGTGCGCCGTGGCGAGAACAGGTTGGGGGGGGGGGTTGACGCGGTGACGCCGTCAGAATTTCGCGACGGGGTTCAGTTTTGACACTAATGGACTGGAATGATGGAGTAGCCCTTCTGCTAGCTTTACTGGAAGGCGACAGACAGACAGACGGACGTACGGACAGACGGAATTGCTGTAACAATACGCGCTGTACGGCGTTATAATAGTATAATCGCCTCGTACCTGTGTGGATAATTGGATGAGTGGTATACGTTGATGACGAGTGGGCTGTTGCACAGGTGCAGAAAAGAGAAGACTCGGTTACCTTCTCTCGTCCGCCCCTCTGAGCTGCACCATGTGTAACGCCCACCGATCAGTTACTGATTACTGTTGGCGGGGACGTAAAACCATGCACAATCCAATCCAATCACACTGCTTATAGTGTGTACTCTATAACTATTCTTCTTGTCTACGTGCAGAAGAACTTGAAGTGTTGTTACATTGACTGTGATGATATTACTCGAACGCATCATTAAGATGAATGCTGTACGTGGCATTGCAAGCAATCGTTACAATTTACAACATTTCAGCGAGTATTAGCTGGTTGTAATGAAACATACTGTTTTGTTATATGTTATTATAATCTTTATATTTGCGACATGTCAGTGGCTATCACTCTTTATTTGCTGTTGCGTTTTAAATAAATAGCTTTGGATTTGTGTCAAATTACTTTTACCCAAATGCTAGACAGTCTACTTTTAATGGCTCGCGGGCTTACCGTTAATACTCGCCTTATCTGTGCACTAAACAAAGCTCGCTACCCGTGTTGAGTGCGAATTTATCTGTGATTATAATGCATGAATATGTATATTTTTACTGGGCACGTGATTTTATTTCTTAATATTTTTATGATTTCGCCTTTTGCTCTTTTGGTTCTGTGGTTCAGCATTGGCCTCCTGTGATCAGCTTGATTCGCTGCATCAAAAGCTTCTCCTACAGCCCGATCGTAGCTGAGTTACAGCTAAAAGTAGACTACCCGGTAGTTAGCTTAAATGAAAGTCAAGAGATCAGTAGGTATTTTGTAGATACTTTTAAGTGACGACATACTCACTGGTGTGCATTTGTTATAGTAAAAATCTGTCAGAAACCATGACCACACGTTGTTGTATTGTTGCTAATCAGTGATCGAAGGTGGATTAGTTCAAGTGGACACAGATCAGTTTGACGCTGACAATATGTTCACTCTGTGCACGGCTAGTGGCGACGTTTTCATTGTACGGGTACGTATCAGTAGTAACTTCAACAGTTAGTACTGCACTGTTACATGGAACAGTATGACTGACAGTAGTTATACCTGTAGTGATAGGTATAATAGATATACAC
>Ga0056114_1001375_pt1 | contig 10969 bp, 6 predicted proteins | sample WorMetHERISLAND1_FD_77005 | JGI IMG/M metagenome (GOLD analysis project Ga0056114, IMG submission 77005) | Marine gutless worms symbiont microbial communities from Max Planck institute for Marine Microbiology, Germany - Olavius loisae HERON... ...
CACATAGATTACACAATTAACAGAAAAAATACAATAATGACACAATAAACACAAAACACAGCAAATCCCCTAGTCTACAATAATATGGGGTGACTAGGGGATGGCTCCCAAAGACGGCAGGGTCGCTAGGCCTGAACGGCGGTGGGGCTGCTGCCGCGGTACCCCCAAACAGTGGTCGGGCATTTATCATACGATACGATAAGAGAAATAGCTAACAACACTGTAGAAACAAACGCCTTTCTCACTAAACACTGGCAACCTTGGCCTTTTGATCTCGTTACTGACAAGTTCGTCTACGGGTTGCACTGTACATATCGGCCAAGCAGTGTTATTTCACTGCAGCTGGTCCTGAGTTCACAACTACGGATGCATAGACAAACTGAAAGCACATTATGCCGCAGTACTCAAAGTTGATAGGATGGAATCAACTACTTCTACAAATGAATTAAATCGGATACTGTAATTATCTCAATTATAACACGCACAATTTAGCTCTAATGTGGTGGTCTGAAGTTTAGGTGCACATTATACACGTATAACTTTTTCACAAACGTAACTACCGCTCCGTCATTATGTAAACAAGTTAGACTGAACAGTCAATAGCAATACATGAGAAGACTTCTTACTGCACGTGCTGCCTTTGCTATTGTGTTTCTATATACTGCATTACGTTGACTCTATTTTCATGCAAAAATTCAGAGGTGGAAAATGGAAATACAATAACAAAAAAACAATAGACAAAATTTGTAATAAAGATATGAAATGATTTAATTAAACAGTTTAAACCATTTTAGTAATTTCCTTTAGCTTTACTAATTGCGCGACAAGTTTTACTTAGACGCATTTTATTGTATGCATTCGGAGAAGCCTGAAAGTGCCCTGCATATTATACACGTTTACTTCAATTTTACCCCAACCAGGTGTTAAAAGTCTACCTGTGCATCATACACAAGTGTGCATTGTAATCGAGATATTACGATATATATCACACGCATCATGCATTAGTTAGCTGTTAGTTCAAACAACATGCATCATAATTGTGAACAGAGACCACAAGCACTGTGAATCGACACAGCACTTTACATGCCTCAATGTCCGCAGCTTACAATTTCAATCAACGCATCAAATTGCAGTTAATTTTTTATATATTAACATTTACCAAATATATCTTCCATTATGTCTGTATTGTGAAAGAAGCATAGCACCTGTGTTACTATGCTCGACAAACTAACTAGACAGATACAACAGTGGAATGCGACGCATTGAACGAGACACCGGACCTTGCATAGTACAAGCACGCTATGTGCACTGACGGAAACCTGTCAAATATGACGACAGAGTGACAATTTTTGAATACAAAAAAAATTGCACCAGATTTAATGGAAAACATACTAAGCAAGGCAGACAAAGCACGCTATGGCCATGTAGCAAAAATTGCATCAATTCGCGCGGTGCGAGTTTAGCGAAAACTAACGTACAAACAACATTCAACTGAACAATAGCCTAGACATTGAACGTCTATATCAGAACAAGCCATGACAGTGGCCCAGTCAATCAAGTGACTTCATCGTTGGTCGTTAATCAGCAGTCTACACTACAGCCGTCGGGTGAAATTCTCCGGGAAAACACCTTTCTCTTTGGTCGACTCCTTCACGCCCATCAGCCAGCCGTCGTCCTAAACCAGCAAACAATGCCGTCGATATGAGAAATGGTATATGTGAAACTGCAGCAACACCACAGTCATAATTGTCAACAATATGCAATATTCATTTATACATACACTGTGTGCGTCACACGTAGAACGGGAGTGGAATCCAGCATGTGACAAGTTAAACTTCACACCCATAACATAGTTTTACATTTCGAATTCAAAGTCAGTCAGTCATCACTAAAAGCCAGTAACTTTGCCAATTACAGTTTTTCAACTGTGACACGGAAGCCACTGGTGCTTCATACAGTTCAAACTGCGCAGACATGAATGACAAACAAAAGACATTAAATTTCACAACAAAATGCCAAATAATATCAGGAACGTGCCAGAAACTGTATATTTCTAATCTGAATCATTGAAGAGTGCAGAAGGCACAAACTGCATGGGTAAAATGTGGACCTGTTCTTCTGGGTCGTCAAACGGAACAACAGTGATGATTTCACCCGGCTCAAACGTCAGCTCATCAAGGTCTTCACCGACATACTTGTGTGTAGCCTGAACCTGACACAACCAGTTTCAACACTGAGCAAGTCATCGTACTCAGACAACTCCTCGATACAATGGGTCACATTAACTTTTGACTTAGCCTTTCGATCAGCGATTTGCTGAGCAAAACCTTAAGCTGAACGCTAAAGTCCGGACTTAGACTAAAGTTCAACTTAACTTTGGACTTAGACTTTCGCTGAGTGAAAGTAAAAAAGTAAAGTGACTTGACCTATCTCTTCCATGCAAATTCGACCAACTTAAGTCAGTTAGTTCAGCTTAACTTCCGTCTAAGTATGTACTTAGACCGAATTTGGGTCTAAGATTTTCGCTCAGAGAAATCACTTTACTTTTCGACTTAATTCTGTACTTAGACCGAACTTTAGCTCAGCGAAAGGCTTAGCGAAAGGCTAAGTCAAAAGTAAAAGTCACCCAATGTATTTATTCGCTGCTAACCACCTTCTGCTGTAACTGCGATAAATATATTCGGTTAATAATGTCATGTTTCTAACTGGCCAATTACAACTCACCGTATGCAAAAGAAAACTTCCGGGAATAGAACTCGTTCTATTTCTGAAAGTTAACTTTTGCACATAAAAACTTGCACAAGTTTGTATGCCACATCTGAAAGGTAGGGTGTTCAACCTATTGAAGCCGTACATTATTGACCATAAATAATTACATCAATTGTGCATGACGAGGTGTGACTTACTCTGAACAGTACTCGGTGCTCAGGGACGACATCCTGTCCCACCAGTTCGCTAGCCGACAGTCGAGCCTCTGTTTTCACATGTTCTTCTTCACCAGTCACAGCACTGTCTCTTGACAATTCAGCCGTCTCTTCTGCTTTCGGTGACACATCCACACTCGCCTACAATCACATCCGCCACCAATCTCTTCTTTATGTCGTCACTGAGTGTGTCAGTTCTGGGTCAGGTTGACTGCTTCAGTGCATGATAGCCTCGTTCATCCAGGATGTACAATGTATGGGTCGTAAGCAGTCATTTCACTGTCTTCAACAGCTGCAGTAGCTGGTGCCAGATTCATCAAAGACATCACTCATTCACTCACTGCCACAGAATCAACCTGGCTACCATCAATTGCAAATTCTTCATTTACAAAAACATTTTCACTTTTGACATACAGATGCAATTATGATATCGTTTACCAACTAATTACCTCCAGATTACCACGTGTTGTCTCTAAAGGTGGCATCCTTAACCCGACGGTCTTTAACAATTGGGATAACATCTCAACCTATTTGACTGCAGTACAATGAGCACAGAAAGTTCACGAGAAATTTATTGATCATACAGGAACCCGTTTAGTCTTAGATAGGAGGCTCCCAGTGCTGCACGTGCATATCAAATGATGGCCACCATTCTAACATAATAAAGAAATATTGCATTCTCAGCTTTTCTATCAACTACACATGAGCTTGTTTCTCACGGTTTCTGTGACAAACATTCGTCCAAAACAACAAATTAAAGAGGCACAAAAATGCCCGAATAACAGAGACCCGTTCAGTCATTGTAAAGCTGTCTGACTCTGAATGTCCAGGCTCCGTGGGTGATTCAGTCATCACTGCAGTCATCCCGGCATCATCTACAACGTCGCCGTTGTAACGCTCCTGATACGGAGGCGAGTCAACGCACACAGCAGGAGATGCAGCAGGCGACTCATCCTTAGCTGAAGCACACGACAACGTCAACCTCAATAAATTATGACTGCATTTTTTAATCTGTTCACTAAATCACAGTTAATGTTTCATTCACGGACGTATATAAATATGGCACACAGTTTTCCGTGGGCCGTGGAATTTCGAGCATAGCTGAAGAATTTGCCCTTTGCCGCGGAATTTTTACATTTACGCAGAATTTCGCGGAATTTGAGAAATGACCGGTGATTAGTATGATCATTGGCATGATGAGTGATTACATCAGTCATCAGTCACTCATTTCAGTCGACTCACGTCATGAATTTCATGGCATTTTTGAAAAGAATAAAAAATTATTTTCTTTTATGCTGCTAATATAACTACTGAAGTTTCTAAACAGCCCTCTCAGTTTTCAGTCATAAACGGGCAGCCACAGGAATTTGGACGATTTTGCCGCGGTGAGCCGCAGAATTTCGCCAGACGGCCCGCAGAATATGGCAAAATTTTCCGCGGAAAACTGTGGGCCCTATATATAAATATTCTTCTGGATACCATACTGGCCAATCCTGTGATGGTGAAAAGGAAGTGACGGTGGCAGATGAGGTTTTAGCAGCAGCAGTGGGATGCCTTGACAACCGATCACAACAAAGCGGCAGTCTGGTGGATGATGAGTTAGCCAATCATGGCATCATACCTGTCAGTTATTTTACCTCTTATATTTGGTGTCACTTATTGGCAGCCAGTGCCGACTGTGGTTTCACTAATGTTTTTGTCAGATAAACCTGTTTTTTTGTCAATCTCTGTGATCTTTCTACTACATGTAAATTAACAGTTTTGGGCCGACACATGCAAATTGCATGAAAGAGTGACTCATACCCAAGTTGGTTGTAGTTGGTTCTATCAATACAAAAAAACTCTTGTTCATAACTTACTACTGGCTGATTATGACAAAACTGTTATTCAGTTTTTAAAAACGAAAGACCGACGGTAATCAGTTTCAGGTTGGTTACATATACAGTATTAAAAAATGCCAAATTTGCTAACAGGACATAATTATACACATCTTACAAAGAGCAGTTTAATTACACACAAATAAATAAGATTACAGTAATTGCTAAATACAAATTTAAGTTGAGAACAAATGAAGAGAAATATTAAATACAAAAAGTATTAAATACAAAAGCCAACGAAGAGCAGGACGACGTGTTCACCATAAGCAGACGTGCGAGAAATATCCGACTCGAAGTGTTCGTTCTGCTGCGGCTCTGTGCCGTCGACAGCAGGGGAGTGTGGCACTGAGTCGTTCAGATGTTCTACTTCTTGAGTAGCATGACTGGCTGGTGGGTGGTCACCACTGTACGGCATACACACACACTGGCAGCTTTCAACTTCACTTCATAATGCACAGAGTGCAACCGTCCAAACATTTCAGCACAATTTCTGGCAATCAATTAAATCAGGCTATCATGCATACTTTTGGATGACGAAAAATCAAAATAACAGTTGTCTTCCCAGCAGGATCAAAAAAATGTATTTAGGTTTCGATCTGTTAACAATATAATAACTGCACCTGCTAGAACTGGGTTGGATTGGATCGAGCAGTGTTGTACGTCCCCGCCAACACAGTATAGGTTATATAGGAGATGGTTTTTAGAACTGGGAGCAATAGTAACAGGAGGATGGTGGTTAGAAATTCAGCCACACTGTGTGAATGCCAGACGTAACAGATGCCAAGATCTTAGCAGCTTTCCCTGAAGAACTGGAGTAGACCACCAGGAAGCCCTTGTAGTATGTAGATGAAGACTATCCAGCAAGACCGGAGATCTAATAGCCTCTCCCTGAATGAAGCAAATGACATGGCTCAGAATCGTCCACTCTGAAGACTGATGTTTGGTGCCTATGCACTCCTAGTGGTGCTTGCCAGAAATAAATGAATGAATGAGTCATGCACGATGCAAACTCACGCTGCATGTAATCCAGCGGTAGGATGGTACTCAGTGACGCTGCCACCTACAGCGCTGGTCTCTGCACACAACCTGGCTGTTGCTTCAGCCGCACTCTCTTTCACCTACCAACAAGTATCACACTTAGCAATATTCTAAAACACAGAAAATGATATAAAGCCCACGAAGATTTTTAGCACGGCTGGTTTTTGCACACATATCCAAATGCCGAGTGTGGTAAGGAAAGTGACTACGAATATTGTGCACTGATCCACAGTACTTTATGTGAATAAAGTGAACCAACAAAGCCAAGTTGAGTTTCATTTTAGGTCACCTCAGAAAGAATAAATCTAGGAAGATATTGACATGTATACAGTCAATAATATGTGAACCAGTCACGATGCTGTGGTCTGTCACAAGGTGGCCGGCTGATAGCAATGTTACAAAGACATGAAATTCCAATATGCTGGCCATTGTTATGACGCAGATACATTCTCTTAGCACAGTAAGGATTGTCAAAAGTATCATTCAGCATGTCGTCTGTCAAAATCAAGGTCTTGTGATACAGAAAGTATTAAGATTACACAAAACAATCTACAGGCTTTTGGATCAGACCCAGTCAAACGAATGTTATAGCATAGCACAGCATTTTCAAGTACAAAGCAGCAAGGACAAGTACAGATAAATATACAGTCTAATACGGAAAGACATCTCAAAGCATGTAGTACACACCAACGCGCGCTGATCCCATGGTTGAAAGAACGAATGAACAAGTAACGAATAACAGTCTTTTACAGCATACTGCAGCATAGCCACTAGCCAGTCACATATACTGGTGAGTGGCGATTAAGTTGTAAGTACACAAGTGACCGCGTTTAACATTTAGTCTATTGTATACGCACCTTGGCAGATTCATGCTGGAATAAAGCCTCGACATCGCACAGAGTGTTAACGAGCGATGCTGTAAATTGCACTCGACTGCAGCATGCACAATACAGGTAACATTAATATTCCGCGACTGAGATAATCAACAACAACAAAATTACCCGCATTAATTAATAGACTTGTTTCAACAGCTAATTCCCCAAAATTAACAAGCAGTTATCATAAGAATAAATTTAAACAACTCCACAAAAACCAGTTCGCGTTTTAAAACTTAAGTTTAAAAAATTCTCTGACAGTGAGTCACGTGACGAGTGACTTGAGCAATACAGACAAAAAACAATGTATTTCACAAATTACAATATTACAATCAAATAAACATAACTCACAAATTTGAAACTGTTATCAAAACCATAGTTATCAACAGAAGCTGCAAAGCACCTAATAGAGCCAATCAAGAGGTCCAAGCTAGCTGAACAGACTGTTCTCACATGTTAACGGGTTTGATGCTAATACTGTTACCTGTGATCGGAAGAGATAACTGTATTAAACTGAGAATTAGTTCAGTCATAAATGCAAAAACCTCATTCATAACATACGTACAACTACAATACAATACAACAGAATAAGCATTTGCTAAAAAAGGACAAGCAATCGACTAAGTCTACTGCACATGATACAAAAACAAAACCTTATAAGAAAAAAAAAACGAAAATGTGTGAGTACAGACACTGCTGACTGAGTCACTTGTTTGTGGAGGCTGCACTGAGAACAATAAGGGAAAAACAGTTAATAGTGAAAGCATTTGATCAGCCAATAGCGAGAAGTGAAGGTGTGACTGACTGACAGTGATAGCATTACAGCAATGAACGAAAGATGTGATAAAATGATGTACCGGTACCGAGGCATCAGAAGTGTGACAGATAAAAACAGACTCGACGCATAACAAAAGTGATTTCTGAATGTAATATGTACGCTTCGTGTAATACAGCGAGCAGTTGTGCTAAACAATTTCCGGTATTGGCGGTGCCTTACCTTCTATCTGTTTTACACGAGGTACACATTGCAGTGATTGACAAACCTCAAATACAACGCCGGCAACTCATGATGCAAATCGGAGTTGATAGTTTCATAGACGTGTTTAGCTTCATTCAGCTCCTCCAATGCCTAACAACGTCAACAAAATGACGGCACCAGTTACTCACACAACATAGAGTCAGCTACGACTTGTAGTATATGATGCCATCTTCACAGGCAAGGACACAGTTGCAAAGCAGCCATTTCACATCAATACTGTCAGTCCCCAGTTAATTTAATCACTCAATGCTATGAATATTCACATGCTCTCCTCACCACTGCTGTGTATTATTACTAATTAACCAGAATATACATACACAAAACTATTTCAATCACTTAATATATAAACAACAAAGCCCAGCTAGCTATCGCTGACAAACCTAGCGCCGAGATAACCTGAACGATCTGTGACAATTCTCTGTAACATCAGCACACTGAAACTGAAAGGAAGGAAGTATCTCTATTCTCTAGTAGCTGTATAGGATGGAGAGATGAATGGACAATGGGACATGGGTCAATGATTATCTCAGACATCTGTTAGACGGCCACAAAACATGCATCACAAATTCGATGGCGTGAGCTGTTGATTGCAAGTGATGGCTAGCAAGATCAAGAAATCGTCGTCCAGGTTATTGATCACACCTTAGTTGAACCAGTCAAAATACTCGGCAAGCATCTAAATTTCTAAACCCTACCTGTTTGAAAGGCCGCCAATTAGGGTGATCCCGTCAGAATTCTTAACACCGATTAGTCTCAGTCACCAGAATGTTGAGGCTATCAGGAGATGAAAAAAGTTCAACAATAAGTTAAGCCACTTTGATACATTTCAAGATTGTGATGGACAGACACCTTTCACCAGTAAATATCTCGCCAAATGCATAGCATCGCATGGTTAAAATTTATTTCAATATCATATACAACAAACTACAGAAACTTAACAAAATTAAACCTGATTCAGAAATCTCACAAAAAAACAATTGCACCTATACAAATCACACAACCTGTGAAGGGCTCAGACAATCTGGGTGATCAGTGATAGAAAATTCTCAGAAACATAAACACAGCGGACTGATCCCACCGTAATGAAATTCCCCACCAGTACTACCCTCTCAGCCAGCCTACCACTGGGGTCTAAAACCAGGAAACCTGACAGAACGCAATCCAGAAAAATGCCAAAAATTTAAATACGCTAGCAGCAAATACAACATACACGGCTCTGTTTGACTTCATCCTGCTTCTTCGCGGTCTGCAGAGCCTCATGTTCGTGACGTGCCCGATCATAGTCCGTCAGCTTACGATTTCGTTTGGCAATTTTTGCCTGAAAAACAACCAACAAAATAGCGCACTGACCTGCAGAGAAGCTTAATTCTCAAAATGCTCAGTTTAGAATGTATTAATTTTGCCATTTTAACCCTCTTTACCTTACCTTGCCTTAGCATATGGGACAGGCGTATTACCACCGGATGCTGAGGCCTCTCATAGGCCCAATGCACAACCCCACATTAACCACACATACAGTTTTATTGAATAAAATGGCAGCACAGGTGCTGGACTGAAGAGAAAGAAATAAAAGCACAAATAAAAAATATAAATACAGGAAGCAGCAATAAATGACACAATAACTAAAGACAAAACCGTAAGCAAGTTACTCATATACCTAATAAGTTGCAATACTTCTTAGAAATTGCAAATCTTTAAAAGTGAAGTAAATATACTTAGTTCACTTGGACCCAAGAAATAACATTAAGAGGAAGCATACATTATCGTTACATTCGGTCTCAAGACCAACCAAGAAATGCAATACATTCCTATTGTCCCAATATGCAACAGGGACTGAGAAATGACCGCCAATGGCAGAAGTGATCACAAGTCACATAACACCCGGAGATGCTGTGTGCCAGAACATCTTGCAGCAGAATCACAAACTGCTCTGTCAAACACGACCCTCTGCACCACCAAGCCACGCTAAAGATCCCCAGAAATTATAATTATGCTGTATGCTGGGTTCTTGTGGCCTCATTCACATGACTCCAATGAAGGAAAATGGACACAGGACATTAACTCCTGCTGCTGTTGGTCTGTGGCTGCTTATTAGTCAGGCTTGTTTAAACTAGCAAGCCTACTTGTTTCGCAGCTAACCTCTAGAAACAACTTACAGGTGCAGTTCCCTTACCCTCCACCTGGGCACGTGGATGGTAGCAGTTACATCTCTCTCTCACCCACCTTAACCCCTTTGCCACTAAAACTCTGAACATTCAATTGTTTGGTGATGTAATATGGTGCCTGCCAGTGCCAGGGACTGACTACAAACAAAACAAAAGCTGATGGCAACGTGTGACATTATAACACTGAAAGAAATGAATAGCAGACAATATGATTCACACGCTACATAACTAACATTGTAACAGATTTACACACCTTCGCTTCTGGAAAACGACTTGCATACGACGTAATGTGACCGACTAGGTCATCATTAACTTTAACATTATAGTCATCCCAGAGGTTTGACAATTGCTGCACACAATAAACATAAGTTTCATTTACAACTACTGACCTAACTACCAATGACAGAAATAACAAATGCTTCTAATTTAACTGACTTTTTGAGTACTTCAAACTTTGTAGAGACAAACTTATTAGCATCCACAGCATCAGAGCTGTATAGTCCAAGATGTCGAGTTGTACAATAATGTACATGCTTTCGCAATAATGACTCTGTAAGCATTTTAAATGGTAAGCAGCATCTTGAGATAAATTAACATAACATTTGCATCTGAATGCTGCTTGGCAACTGTTTCAGTCACTTAAAGAGCAACGATCAGGCTGGCATTTGAGCTGGTGTCAGACGCATCTCATCAAATATACTACGATATCACTGCCTGTGTGTAGATGTCACTGTGGATTTTCTTAACATTCCATTTAACCCAATGAAGGTTTACTAATTCAAGTAAAAGCCAATTCTAATTGTAGTTGATAAAATTAATACAGTTTTCTTGGCATATATCCTCAATGCTTATGACCAAACTTCCACATATACCTCACAGGCTCACAGTACTTTAAGACATTGGGTCACTTTATCTTTCCGTAACACCAAACTCTTACACCAAAGTGTAACACCAAACAACCGGTTTAACACCTAATTAATGCAAAAACTAAAGTGACGCTAAGTTTTCGGTGTTACACCTGAGTTAACACCAAAAGTCCGGTGTAAACTTC
>Ga0056114_1001376_pt1 | contig 10969 bp, 7 predicted proteins | sample WorMetHERISLAND1_FD_77005 | JGI IMG/M metagenome (GOLD analysis project Ga0056114, IMG submission 77005) | Marine gutless worms symbiont microbial communities from Max Planck institute for Marine Microbiology, Germany - Olavius loisae HERON... ...
AACAACAGCTAAACGAATGAAGATAGGCCAGTATTGTCAGCGACAACGTTGTAAGCACGTCGAATCGGAACAATTTTGGCATGCTTTCGCGTCGCGCGGGTTTGTCAGCGATAGCTGGGCTTTATTGTTTTACTTACTTGCTTACTAACTGCCTTCATCACAAGGTTCCCTGGCGCCCCGTGTGGGCTTAGGAGAGTTGTAGAATAAGCCCACCTCGTTTCCTGGCCGAGTGTTGTAAGAAGCGACTGAACTAGACTAGTTTTTTGCTGTGTTTTGCGTTGTTTTGCTTCTTCTGGGTTGTCTTTAGTTTTTGTAGTGCCTGTTTTTGATTTGTCTTCTGTCCCATATTTTCTGTGTATCAATATGAATGGCACTATGTAGGCTAATAGTGCTGATGTGGCGTTAAGAATCTACTCACTCACTCACAAGGTTCCCTGATACTGTGGTAGAACATACTGAAGACTTTTACACTTTCCGATGTTTGATCAGATACAAAAATAAATTTATTACTACGCAAAATAGAAACATTTAAAGGCAGTGAATATGCGGTTTTTACGTAACATCGTTGTAGGTCTATTTATATGCCGAATGATTGTTGACGTTTGCTTATACAGCTGCTGCCGAATCAGAGTTGCCGCCAACTGATTCATCTGATCGACGATTCATCTGCGACTGGGCACAGTGCGGCAAAGTGTTCTCACACCCAGACAGCCTTCGAGTTCATCACAGACGTCACACCGACGAAAAGCCACACCACTGCCATCACTGCGAGGCCGCGTACCGCCAGAAGAGCGGCCTCAAGTACCACCTTGAGAAGGTCCATGGCGAGAAAACAATCGGCCGCTGTGGCCGTAAACGGAAACTGGCGACGGACCAGAGCAACATTTTGAAATGTAGCAGCGATAACCATCTTCCATCGAGCAGTCCGCTCGTATCAGTTCATTTGTCGTCCAGAAGTGCAGAGCTGCTTTCGGAAGTTGAAAGCGGACGCAGACCGTTATCGGACATGGATACTGTGGACAGCCTTACAGTTGACCCGAAGCACGCTGCTGCTTTGTCGAAAGTCAGAGAGTTGAGTGTTAACATGACTGATTTGCAGACGAAACAGTTTTCAAAGTCTATTGATACTCACAGCATTGTCAAGGGCCGGCGGTGGTCACTAGCGGAGTCTCTGTCTCAGGACTGTGACGATGACAATCTGGATAACATCGACATCAACGACGAGTGGCTGTTGGATGAAGACGACGGCTTCATCAGCAACACTCGGAAGCCAACCGAGGCGGGAGTTACGGCAGCTGTTGAAGAGGGCGACCGCGACCATGCCGGATCGACGTCGGACACGGAACCCTTGGACGAGGATCTGTGCGAGGAGCTGCGGAAGCTGAGCGATGCAATTAACAGCGAGGTTCTGTCGCCTCGCGGCCTCGACAACATTTCGTCGCCGTTCGATTCTTCTGTTGGCGCGGCATCAAAGTCTGATAGTATCGGTAATATTCTCCGAGACATGTCCTCGTCTTCGCATCCGGCACTTTACCAGGGTATTGACGGCCCAGGTCAGCAGTCCGAAGTATTTGACCAATTTTCTTCCACCCTGGGACGTGACTCGAACGTAAACAACGACTTCTATCCAGATGTTGCGGTAACGTCTGTCAGCACAAGTAGTATGTTGACGCGTGGACAGTATTCTTCCGGTAGCTCGGATCAAGCCGACATGGTGAATGGTTATTTAGCGGATGGCTACAGCTGTCCGGAGGTACATCCGGCTCATTTTCACCGAAATACTTCAACTTCAGAGTCCATCGGCCATTTGCCGGTGGATGTGCCGGAAGTGATGGAGCCGTTGTCGTATCGTTCGGTACCTTTCGACGGTTCTGTACATCCATGGTCTGGCGCAGTCAGTTCCGCAAGGTGGAGTTCGCAGTCAGACGAGAACATGGCGTTCTTGCCGGCTCGAGGCATCTCTTCCGGTGCTGTGAGTAGGTTTAACAGTCAGGTACGCTGCAACGAAGCCATGTACTCAAACTTGATGTCCACATGGCCACCGGCGGGCAACGGCCAGCACTGGTTTGGTCATGATGGCTTAATCCCTTCCAGCTGGTCTCACTTGGCCATCGCGAGAGGACAGTCCGATCTAACACGACAGCACGAATGGCACATGGGCCGACAGGGAGAGTCTGCTTTCTCGCGAAGTGGCTCTGCATTCAGCGGCCGCGTTGGCTTCGAAGCCGGACGCCAGACAAGTCCGAAGCCATGTATGCCGTATCGGGCCGATATGACCGAAATGCCGTCCATATCAGATCACTTCATGGGCGGCTCCTTTGTCGAGAAGCATGGAGCCCCATATCCTGCCGCTGGCGTTGGTCACGTGGGTTCGTGGTCAGATCTTTATAGTCGGTCGTCACACATGGCCGGAGTTGGAAACAGTGACTACAACTTTCCGCGAAACGTGTACGGTTCGCCTGTCCAGTCGGAGCGTTTTTGTACAACATCAGGGTATTCCGGCGTACATTTGCATGCCGGCTATGAGCACGGCGTTGAAACGGACGGTTCACGTAATGCTGCTTATCGAATACCTCCCGCACATGCGCCGTCGTGGCCTGTACCGGGATTATCTGATCCACGGGAATCGCTTCGGCCGACGCCCGAAGCCCAGCAGAGCTCAATGTTGTATAATGTTGTGCCTCAATATTACTGAGGATTGACCGTGTGCGTAACTGTGGACTGATTGTTCCACAAGGCAGTCATTCTGCCTTATTCAGTCCATTGATTCATCATGTATTGATACTATTGACCCAACTTAAATTCGTTTTGTTATGTTAAGTAATTTATTGGTTGGACTAACTTAGCACTTTTGACGCCCACTGTTGCCGTATCGTTACAGCTATAAAGCATCCTGTGCCAGACTGGGTTAAGCCGTCATTTGTAATTTTTGACATCGGGGCAGCGTCAGAGTGCCTGGATGTCAAAAATTACAGATGGTGGCTTAACCCAGTCTGGCACAGGATGCTTTTATAGCTGTAACCATACGGCAACAGTGGGCGTCAAAGGGTTAGTAGGTGATGGCAGCATTGATGTAGTATGTATGAGTGAATTTGTAGAACAACTGCTGCTTTCGTGCCAGTACAGTATGATATGTATTGTATCATGATATGTAAAACTGATGGATATGATGGTTGCTTTTAAGTAAATTATTCTATATTTAGCATTTAGATCGAGCGGTCATCCATAAAACACAACGATGTGGCATTACCGATAAGGTGTTCAGTTTGCGTTCATTTCGAGTCTTCTGGTTATATTTTGTAATATGTGCCTTGTTCTGTTTTGGCTTGTGCGGCACTTTAGCAAACAGATGACATCTGCCGGAAACATAGAACTTTAATCGAAGTGATGCCGATACCGCCTACACTTTCTTTGACAGTTTTCAAAATGAACATCACTATATGGAAAATAAGTACACCTTACCTTACACTGGACCTTTGTTCCTCACATCCATGTTGTGACATTGGACGAATTTTCTCCAATAGCAACTCTCCCGAGCCTCCTGCCCGGTTAAGTTTCACTACTACGAGGTCCTCTTTGAATGTTGCTTGCCATGTCCTCTTAATGGCCTTCCCTGGCACTATTTGCCGCCTCCAGGCACCCGGTTCATGGCAAGGCTTGCCGGCCTTTCATCTGTTGTCAAAATAAGTACACAACTTGCATAGAACCAAAGCACCATTTGTAAGCTGTGGGATTTTCTGGAGTACGAATGTAACTAGTTATGTATTTTAAATTTTTAATATTTCAATTTTAAACATCAATTTGATGTGGTGTCAGTTACCATTATGAACTTCATTGTTACGTTACTTTGCTTCGTTGTTGCGTATGATAATTTTCACGAGAACGATTTGTATTAATTTTTGTTGTTATGCAAGCATCATATAATTAGCATAATTATGTCGCAGCTGTCAGTTGCATGTTTATGGTCTGTGCTTCATGTAGGGTTGAACTCTAGAGGAGTTGCGGTCAATTTAAGTGGTCTCCGTGTGGGTTCGGGAGCATTGTAGAATAAGCCCACCTTGTTTCCTGGCCGAGTGCCGTATGAGGTCACTGAACCAGGGTAGTTTTGTTTTGCTGTGTTTTGTGTTGTTTGCTTTTCCTGGGTTGTGCTTCGTTTTAATATTGTCTGTTTTTGTTACAGTATAGATAGGCCCAGTAAAATACAGAGTAAAACATTGAGATAAAAGTGGGACATTGAATTCTCTTGGCATCATTATAATGCATTTGAAGTGTCTGCTTCAGTCTTCTGTGTGACTGATGCATACCTCAAGTTCGGCTTTAACGTTTGTGGTCCATATAAATTTCCGTATCATTATTATCGTTATCATTATTATGTGTTCATCTGCATGGTGACGGCTGTCACGGGCCGTGACAAATGTTCAGGTCCATGTGAAAAATGGCTGCACTGAAATCCTCTGATAAGTTGCGTCGATGACGTGTGTCTATGCTCAATTATCGGCAGCCGATATTGTAACTCTGTAGACGTGTTGTGGTTTGTGTCAGATCAAGGTTTCTCTGTTATTAGATATTGTCAAGTGTTCGTTGGACCTTGCCGTTGTGACGCTGTTGGTGTTAACGATGCCGAGAGCATCATCTTTAGGGATGTGACGGATTCCATATCCGCATCCGAATCCGACGGAATCCGGCACTTTTTCAGAAATCCGACGGATACTTGAAATCCGATCGAATCGGATTCAAAATTGCTAACTGCTGACTAAATTCAGTGGCCTGCCGGCTGCCAAAATAATTCAGTGCATCTCTACCATAGTGAATGTTACAGCAGAAGCAAGGTTGAATAACAGTACATTGATTGATGGAGGCCTGTTGTGTTTTCTTTACTTTTTTGAAAACAATCACAATTATATCAATTGTTCACTGCTAGTTCGTTTGCAATTGCTTAATTTGAAGTAAATAAGTTGAATTACACTAGCCATAATAGCCGATAATTTTGATCGTGCGACAAATCCGTATCTGCATCCGAATCCGACGGATTTTGCACATGAAACGTTGGATGCGATATTGACTGGCTCCGTCACATCCCTAATCATCTTTGACTGATAAACTGGAAACATAATTTCTCCCAAGCATCACGCAAACATGGATGCCGTTCCGTGCATTTACAAAATAAGTAGACAGTGTAGTGTAAACAAGCGTTTTTCTGTCGATTGTTTGTTACTGTATTGATCACGTTCCTGCCACTGTGTTTTGTCATGGTCGGCTGTTGTCTGACGTGTAGAAAATCCCGCTGTGGAAATACCATATATATACTCACACTCACTCCATATTTAAGTCGCCCTCCTAAAAATCGAGTCCGTATGTGGTCCAAAATCATTGACCCGTGTATAAGTTGTAGGTGGTGTTTGCAGCCTTGTACTGGATGTAGCCGTCGTCGTCGTCGTTGTGGACAGTTGTTAGCATTGAATTCATCATCTCTGCAGCACCGGCGATGTGGTACAACGGATTGGAAGTTGCATGTTTTGCCGGCTGGAAAAAAAATTCTGTACTTCATGATCCAGTTATAAGTCGCCCCCTAACTTTTCGGGCTTGATTTCGTCGTAAATTGGTTAGGTCTTCTGACCTGTAAAAACCGTCGCCCGTATAACCTATATTGTGTTGGTGGAGACGTTAAACCCTGCTCAATCAATCAATCGATCGTAAATTTTGCGACTTACGCGAGTATATACGGCTCCAAAATAATTGGCTGGTTAAACAAATCGAAAAGCAGTGATAATGACTGACAGTGCATAGCACAGGTTTTTTCATAGCATTACTGATGGTAAGTGAACGGTGCTATGCTCGCGTTGAATGGTGTTGGCATGAATGCCTGCTTATGCTGCTATACGCTGCATCTGTGAGAGGGTAAATCTTTCGGCATTTACTGCTGCTGCCTTTGCGGTGTAGCTCGGCAGCTGCGATATTTCTGATGTTTAATGTGCAAAGAACTGCTGATCGTTAATCGTTTAATTGTTTATACTCAGTGTAAACGCGTTTGCTGAGTTGGTTGTGAAACTCGTGGTAAATCGTGATGTTGTACAGCATGTATTGAACGTTTTTTTATCGACAACGGTGCCAGTTTGTCAGTGTTGGTACCGAGTCCACGTAAACTGCATTTGTTGACATAAATTATTAAGTTTGATGAGCTTCTTAAGTAACGTTATACTTAACATATCTGTTTACAAACAAACAGGCAGTTTGTTTGTAAACATACGAGACCACGTTAAGCGTTGCACCCTGTTCGTCCCTCCGTCTGTGTCTGTCCGTAACTACAATTTACTGACAAACAAAAAGCAATAAAAACTTTGTATTTGGTGGAGATATCACCGTAGACGGGAGTAACTGGGAGAGCAATTTTGAGGTCAAACGTCAACGTCACTGGGAATGAAAACGTAAAAATAATTTTTCGGGCACATCATTGTGAAAAGTGGATCGAAGCAATGTGGATCGATTTACATCAAACCAAGACCAAAATGATCCTCGGCCCATTCTTCGGATATTATTGAATAGGTTTCACCAACGGAAATGCGTCTTTTTTGCAATATTTTGTCTATCACAGGCCCTTCATTGACTCAGAACTGGAACGTCATAGAAAGTCCATTTTTATACGGAGGTTGCACCATACACTGGTGAATGGTGGTGTCATTTTGAGATCAAACGGTCAAAATTTCAGGTCAGTGAGAAGGAAAAAGTAAAAATCGTTATTGGTGCATATTTTTGAATTGTGCAATTTTTGCGATATTAATCTGTTTCTTGAAAGTCGTTTTTTGCTTATAGCTGAAAAACGGAGCGCCACTTATCAGTTTTGCTTGGCACACAGAAGTTCAGGTATCAGGTTTGGCACGATTGCCAAAAATTGGGGCATGTTGCTGAAATTTTTCCGCTGCAGCCTACAGGGTGCCGAATTTTTGATAGGGGTCTTTTAAAAAGTACTTAACCTCGGTTACAAGTTGCACATGGTTGTTTTTTTTGTGCCATTTTGTAGACTGGTGATTTGTATAGATACTGCAGTATTTCCAGGATATATCAGTCATTTGACTCTTGACAGTAGTAATCGAAGACGTGCGTGTATTTGATGTTGGCGGATACGCTTTTGTTTAGTGCCCATCCGCGTTATCGCAGTATATACTTGTAATCCTTAATTACCCCGGAGGGCCACATGTTGCACAGGCCATTTGGCTGTGCATCATGTTGTTATTTGAAAATTCCGCCTGGATTCACGATTGACAAAGGCATTAGTGATTTTTGTCTGTTATGCCAGTTGCATTTCCAGTATATGAACTGGGCTAACTCTTACAATGACAACAACGCTACGAATACTCATTTGAACTGCGAGTCATAATATTATTGTTTGTTCGTATATATACAATGTTCGTGTTTTCCTTATTATTGTTGTTTTATTGTTTACGGTTGTTAGCCGAGAGACACGTTTACAGCTGCTTTTACTGACGAACACGTATTGGCCAGAGTTGTTTCATTTCAACAGGGTAACAGCAACTGGTGCAGGATTGATTGTTCATAGTTTTAGCGATATTTCCTCGCGTTTTAACCGCGTTGTACCAGCTGAATACTAGCTGCATTAGTCGAGTCAGCCCTTTTCAGTCGTGTGGAGTTTGTACATACTGATAAATTGTAGTTTGTGATGTCCGTGTGTTTTTTTTGTATCGTAATTGTCCGTCACTTGTCACCGAGAGACTTTTCCTTCATAAAACCCTGAAACTGTAAAACCCTAAATTTTTGTGACCTCCGACTTTCAGTAGCAATGTTCAATAAACTGAAATTACCATACAGCTACTCCGGTACAGAACTGCAAAAATACATTTATGCATAAAATCGCACCGAAAATAACGGGGCGCGAATACACTGTATTCTAACTGTAATCAGTTAGTACATCTTTTAATAAGCGCCCCACACTAAAATTAAAGGTGCCAGAATAAATAATTTCATAGCTCTTACTGCGAAAATTAAGGGCAGCCAAAATTAGGCATTTACAGTATTTTGCCGTCCTAAAACTGCGATTTTATGCATAAATGTATTTTTTGCAGTTCCGTACCTGAGTAGCTGTATAGCAATTTCAATTTATTGAACATTGCTACTCCTTACTGCTAGGGTTTGGGTTTGGTTAAGCCATCTCCCGTAACCGTAAGCCCCACATAAGGAGGGTTACACCTGGTTAGGGTTAATGTTGTGGCTAGGGTTAACCCTAACCCTAACCATGGGTTGACTCTGACCCTCTAACCCTAACAAGGGGGTTAGGGTTACACCCGGTTAGGGTTAGGGTTGTGGCTAGGGTTAACCCTAACCCTAGCCTCTGCACATACCAGTCAACGCTGCATAAACATAGTCGACTAAAATATAAAGTAATGATTCCAGTGGTTTGTTGATGAACCAGTCTCAAGTTGTTCTGTAAAACACTATAGTTTAGTTGCATCTTAATTTGGCAGATTTGAAGTGTAGAAATTTTGCTGCATTTTAATTTAGCGTTTTCGCAGGGTGTACTTTGCAGTGTAAAATTCCAAGTGATTTTAGCCATGTGAACAGAATTGTGCATTACAGTCTAAGTGGTACTAGACTTCTTGTAAGGCAGTAACAAGTTCTATTAACAACTGCCAGGACTACTATTGCCAACACTAATGTACTCTGCAGCTAGGTTACAATGAAAGCAACCACAAAGTGATACTGTAAATCAATATTTTGCAGGTACGGTATTTAATTTCATGATTTTATGCTAGTCGTGAAATTTGCGAAAATTAGATGCACGCGAAAAATGAGTGTTTTACAGTATTGGCAGTGTGGAAAACTGGTATTGAACAATATTGACATTTGTGTGCTTTCTTTCAGGTCTTTTGGTTACATTGCGAAATGAAGAGCGTGTAAACTTTTGAGGGTTTTCGGTGATATTTACAACTATGATCATACTAGCATAATCGATAATTTTGTGTAAGCTCTCTGTGACTATTTTTAGATTTCGATTTTTGAGACAGTTTTTGCGCTGAAACACTGCAGCATAATCCGACTGATAATTAATTGTGGCCGATGGCAAGTAGTTGTTAGGAAATAGTCGTTATTAGATTTGTTGAAACGTCTGTGACTATTTAAATTGTTCCGTTCACCGAGTGTAATTATATTCAGCAATGTGACGATCGCTGTTTGATTGGGTTGCATGACAATCACACAGTGGGATACCACAGTCACTGAACTATAGTTGCAAAACTAGGCCCATGTGGATAAGGGTGCCCAATCCATTAGCTATAATTTGTGCATATGTTAGTAGATTTTTTTGTATTGTTGTTAAAATAAGTTTTTCGTTGTGCATAGTTTTGTCAGTGTCATCCAAGTGATTAGTTGAGAAGGACTGCTAGTCTGCTACTCTGTTAAACAGCAATTACTAGAAGGAACTCATGTGAGTGCATATTCCCAACAACCGTCCCTGGATCTTATTCCCTCATGTGAGGCTATTGGGTCACCTACCCTGATAAGTCACTACTCTGTGTCTTTAAAAAACGACCCAAGTTTGAAACGGTATAGCTCGAAAATATAAGGATCGATTTCGACGATATTTGGCAGTAATGTTCAAAAGTCTCTAGAATAGAGTTTGCATGTTTCAGTTTTCATGTAGGTTTGCTTTTTTATCAACTTTTCGTCTTTCAAACCGGACGCCGAAAATAATGTGAATTTTGACGCTGTTAAGCAAACGCGGAAACTTTTACGCTGTTCAGTATCGGAGACAAAATTTTTTATGAAAATCTGTATGAATGTAGAGGTTGCAATGCTTGGCAATTTATAAGAAAATTTCTGAACAGAGGTTGGATGAAGAACAGCATCAACAGGCTGCTGGTGAAGTTCGGAAGAGTCGACAGGCGTCTGGGCAGCAGTAGACGCAGTGCGCATACTGATGAAAACGTCGACACAGTTGAGTCGCTGTTGCTGAGTCAGGAAGACAAACCTCAGAGCCACCAAACAGTCAGAGAAATTTCACGTGAGGCAGAGGGATCCATTGATCATGAGTTTCGTGGATTATTCATAAATATCTGCGTCTCAAGTGCTGCAAGAAAAGGCGCACTCGACAGCTGACTGAAGCGCATAGCATGCACGCGTTATTTTAGGTATGCAGTTTGAGAGATGATAATGTGATAACAAGGAAACCTAAGTGAAAACTGAAACGTGCAAAGTCTGTTCTAGAGTATTTTGAATATTTCTGCCAAATATCATCAAAATCGATCCATACAATTTCAAGCTATACCGTTTCAAAGTTGGGTCGTTTTTTTGAGACACAGTGTATGTTGAATTTAATTGCTCTAGGCTGAACGAAGTGGTGAAAAATTTAGTCTCTGGTTTTTTTTTTGGGGGGGGGGGTTGACCTGAAAACTTTTTTCTCTGGTCCTGCAGTGTGTTATATTTGATAGCTCTGCTGCTATTGTACCCCAGTTCAATTTTGTTTTCATTGAAAATTTTTACCCTCCAGTCCCTGGGACACTTTCCAAAGGGCAGGAGTGCTGCAGTCATTTGGTGCTTTTTACTGTCAAAGACGTATTGGTCACAGTTGTTTCATTTCAACAGGGTAACCGGTTACCTGCTGCAAGTAATTTTCGTGCGGTTGCAATATTTCTTCATCCCAATCCATACACTACTTCTCGAGTCGTTTCAGTTCTGAAACAACCGGGCAACAGATACCCAGGAGTGTGTTATCCCTCCTGTATGTTGGGTAAAGTTTCAATGTATGTTTTATTTCTGTTTCCCCTAGTCACCCCATATTATTGTAGACTAGGAGACTTGCCGTGTTTATTTGTGTAACAGTTATTTGTATACTTTTTTTTGTGTGTGTGTGTATTTTCTGTTTTCTTTATGTTTTTTGTGTTGTTTTCCTTTGTAGATTCTCCTTCAGTACTTTGATACTGTTGGTTGGGTCTTTTGACCTGTAAAAACCGTCTCCCGT
>Ga0056114_1001377_pt1 | contig 10966 bp, 6 predicted proteins | sample WorMetHERISLAND1_FD_77005 | JGI IMG/M metagenome (GOLD analysis project Ga0056114, IMG submission 77005) | Marine gutless worms symbiont microbial communities from Max Planck institute for Marine Microbiology, Germany - Olavius loisae HERON... ...
ACTTACGACTACAACACAGGTGCTCCACGTGTCTTATTGATGACGTTAATAACACTGCCACTGCTGCTACTGCTGCTGCGTGTGGCCGTCCCTCCAGGCAGCGCCTGCACACATTGCACTCGACCTGTCTCTCTGTCTGTCTGTCTGTCTGTCTGTCCATCAGTTACTCGTAGTTCCGGCTTGTAACTTGTGGACAGTAAAGTAGTAGAAAGTTTATTTTCTCACATTGTAAAAGACTACACACATAACACGTTCTTAACTAGATTATCAGGTTAACTAAGGTTTGGCTGTGTAGGTATATTGACATAAGTTGTGGAAGGTCTCTGTTATGATGGCACGTAGTAGGAGTGAATGAAGGTTATGTCAAAGAAATTAGTCTACATTGAAATTAATGACATTTTACAGCTGACAGTCACGTGGGCTAAAATACCGACAGAAGATGAGCTTCCACACATTGAACGTCGCTGTTTATATGAAATGTTCTGTTTCAAGACAATCGTCAGTCGTGTTCTGGTGAAATCAACATTAACATCTAACATAGAAATCTTTGACCAGTGTTGTCAGTATTTCTTCCATGTTGAGTTGCCATCTGTTCAGCTTCGGAAACGTTTTTGAAATTTATTGAAAACTGTAACAAGTGCCAAAGTAATTTGGCAATAGGTGACATCGCTCAGTTATAATGTCGTGTGCAAAAATAAATCTTGTCAATATCTTTTATCATATTCGCCAGGTGGCAGCACGCGTCGCGAAGTTGGTCTTTGGGTGTGCACTCCGGACCCCCATTTAGGGGAAGGGTAGGTTGTAGGGGGTCGTCAACGATGGTGCCATTCGAAAGAGCAATGGTGGTCCTATAGGCTCTCCATTGTGACCATTGCGCTATCTGTAACCATCCAGCTGCAATTTGCCGTCGAATGTCTCCGAAACGCTAAAATCAACAGGGGGTGGGTCACTTTGAGACAAAATTTGGGGAGGAAGGAGTTGACCGATATAAGCCGAATTTTAATGCGATCTGGGAGAGACATGGGTCTGTCGTATGCAAACGAAATCGTGTCGGTATCTTCTGCCGTTTGAGCACAATGCACGAACGTGACGAACAGGTGGGCCACCGAACGGTAACATGATTAACATCGATACTATTAAGACTAAATGAAATCACCTTCAGTAATGTCGCCTAATAATGGTAATTGTACTTTGTAATTTTGTATTTTATAAATGATATCTATTGTAAGTAGGATTAGGCCTAGTTGAGCATTAGTTTTTGATTTCATTATTTTCTTTATGCGAGTTATGTATGTTTCTATCTTTAAGGTGAACAAAGACGAATACTGTACTTTATCGTATGGTTGTTTGTAATTTGCACATGCTGAATCTATTCTCTCTCTCTCTCTCTGCAGTGTCTGTTCTCAGTATCAGTACTACTGCCGGGATTCATGCTGTTGTTGAAAATTGAAATTATTCAGCGAGATCTTTGAGATCCAAATATGTGTTAATAGTTGAAAACTGCAGAGCAATTTGTGTATTGTGCAGTGACGGTCGGCGACGCTGGTCAGCCGAATGACACTCCATCAAGTGTCACGGACACTAATACTCAAGGTATGTACTGAACAGTGACGATTACAACGGACAATTCTGTGTTCATTCCACACTTAGTCTGACATCAGAATACGTAGTCTGTTTCGTTTTCATCATATCGTACTGTGTAGAGCAACTAATCTTGCAACCACGGCGGACGAACAGTGCGTCGTCTGGAATTCACTGTCAGGTGATTGGCAGATCCACATGTTGACTGTCAATATCTTTTGAAAGAAATTTTTCACCAGACTCTATGGAGATAATATAACACATCATCGCGCTATACAAGTCTTTTTTTGACATTTACTTACTTACTTACTTAATACTTACCTATGAATGCTGTACAAGAGCAGAAGATGGATAAAATTGAAAAATTTATTACTTAATACTAATGTCATCAGCCATTGTTAAAGCAAGCTACTTTGTCGGCATAGCTTTTAACTTTGTCGAAAAGTAGATCCATGTCAAGTAATCCATTTATATCTGTTTACTGTTATCATAATGGACGACAGACAGACAGATGACAGATTTGCCGCAACAACACAAACATAACCGATTGTGGCGGCTAATGATTTCACGTGACACCGTGAACGTCGTCGTAGATTGCTGGTGTTTGAATTGTGTCAGTAAGTAAGTAAGAACATTTCTGTGTAAGCAGGCAGTTGGCGAGATTGGCAGCCGTGACAGCAAATGTCTCGTAAACTATTAATCGCACGTAGTTGATGGGAGCTTTAAGCGATGCTGCTGTTCATCTGTTTGTCCGTTTGTCTGTTGCCAGCGCAGATCTAGCGATGCTTGTATCAGTAGGCGCTCTAGCTAAGAAGCCGTGCGCAGTGTCACAATACAACAAGCAAGTACCTATTTCTAGGAGCGTGGGCGGCTTATCGTCTCTGTGCTCATCGTGTTCTTAATTCATGAGTCACATGGCTTGTTGATGACATTATAGTCATTACTCGCGATGACGTCATTGCATCAACGCATGTCTGTCTGTCTGTCTGTCATTGGCTGCTGGTTTTTGGTTCCGGAGCGAGTAGAGTTCAAGATCGCCGTGCTGACCCATAAAGTTCTCTGTGGCGTCGCACCCCGGTATCTGGGACCACTCAATCGCGTTGCCGACGTATCTGGTTGACGCTCACTCCGCTCCTCTGGCACCAACCGTCTCGTTGTACCAGTACCACTCTTCAGACTTTCTACGGTCGACAGCCGAGCTTTTCCTGTTGCCGCCGCCACATCTGGAACGCACTGCCGGACAGTCTCGTCTCCATAACGTCATTACAGTCTTTTCGGCGCCATCTGAAGACATTTCTGTTCCAGCGATCTTTCTCGTAGCACTGCAGTGGACCTAGCAGTAGTTGATGTTACTTAGGTCACTATAAAACGAACTGATACTGGTAATGATTAATGTTCGTCTGTGTGTGTGTGTGCATTAAAAGACAACGAAATCCGCATTGACAACCTGAAGCCAAGTACGAAGTACCGGTTGGCAGTGAGAGCCAAGAATGAGGTCGGGGTCGGCAGACCTTACATGTTGGACATTGAGACTGAGATAGCGCGTGAGTAGCGCACGTCTGCTATGGTTTCTTATTGATACAATACGACAGAATAGTTTAACGTAGTGGTGGTGTTTGTTTTGATTAAACATGATATAAACATCGACTTGCGTTGATTCTCTTCGGGGATTTTGGCGCTGTATTACTTACTTACTTATATGTGCGAAAAACGATTTTTACATTTTCGTTTCCAGTGACCTTTTGATCTCAAATTTGCTCTCCCAATTATTCGCGTTCAAGTCAAGTCAAGTAAAGTTTATTTTTTTCAATAGCAGAATAAAGTACACTTCTAAATTACACAACACAAAATTATACAATAAAGTCCACGACTAAATACACAAAAAAGGAAAAAAAACTTATTAATCCAGTCTATTGATAATTTAACAGAAAATACTGAACTGAAGATGTAAAACGTTTTGTTCTGGTAGCTGGCCGAGGGTAAATAGCTGCAGATCGTAATCTAGAAGTAATAGTGCTATCTCTTTGTGGAGGTAACAGGGAAAGAATGCAGGAGGAAGGGTGAGAAATAGACCTAAAAACCGCTTAATAGCGTTCAGTGAATTTGAAGTTTCTACGGCTCTCTGATTTCGAGGAAATCAACGCACAGGACAGACGGACGGACAGACAGAGTGCAACGCTTAATGCGGTCTTCTAAGGAGGGCTGCATAATAAAGAACAGACAACGTGCAACTATACTGTGTACAGTGAAATGACAGTCAAGCCCACATGCAACGCAGATACACCGACATGTATCAACAGGTTGCAGTATTTAAACACTACAGTTGCATATTTATCTCAAAGTTATGATCGAAAGAATACTGTAATATGTGAAAGCTTCACCAGATATGTACACTATATTTCATATCCAAATTGGTGGCTCGTTTTGCTTATGTGTAACTTAGTAATTCAAACCTAGTGATTCAAACCCAAACTACAACTTGTTTGTTTGTTTGTTTGTTTTGAATAATTTCATACAAAAACTGTTAACTATGTTAACAATGAAATCCAACATTCTAGAGAGTAGAAATTAGCACATGCCATTCAGAGTTCAGCCCACCTATACGCCCAAAGGTTGTGGTAATGCCCTATGCTGTCTGATCAGTCTGCTTGCTTCATCTGATCGTCATGCCATCCATGCTTTATTTTTGGTTAAAAACGATGAAACTGGTCAAGTCGTTTTATTTAGTACAGTAGATCACAGTTTTGTCGATCAGTCGGTAGATGTAGATGTGGCTGTTGTGTGCGCTAGGTCGACCGTATCAGATTGAGATCAGCTCCAAACCGGCAGGAGAACACGCTCGTCAGTATTACATCACGTGGAAGAGTCCTCATACTGGAGGCAGGGCGATCACACAGTACCAGTTTGAGTACACCGAAGTACGTGTTTCAGTTCACCTAACTTGTGCGAGTTCACCTTCACCTGCCGTGGCTGCTGACACTCGTAGAACGTACTGCAGGATATCGAACCACAAAAATTGGGAAAGGAAATGGAAAGTCACATAGGATTTTGTTTCAGATTTTGTTTTTAATGTTTTTTTACGCAGGGCAGTGGTTAGCACTGTAAAGTCTCAGTCTCACTGTACTGTCCATTTGTACACACTTATTATTACATACATTTTGTCGTGATTGTAATGATAAATAATAAAATTTAATTGAAAATAACGATACTGTAGTCAAATGTGGCCCGTAGATAAATGCACGTAACTTATTGATACGTGCCAAATTGCACGGTAAAATTTAAGCAGCTCAGAATTTTTTGGACGTGATGATGTTGTGATTACTGTGTCAGGTGAGCGAGGGAAAGCATAACGACGGCAGTGAGACATGGATGACAGTGACAGTGGATGACACGACTCAGACACCAATACGTCACTTCCAGCTGGAACAGCTGACTCCCAACACACAGTACAAGTTGAAAGCACGAGCATACAATGGACTTGGATGGTCAGTCGACAGTGAGGAGTTTATCTTCCGCACAGCACCAGGTTGTTCACTACTGTACTTTATGCTGTAGCCTACACTTGCATTTTGTACTGTACTGGTAGATAATACAGGCTATGCCAAATTATATAAACTTACAGTGTTGTTAACAGTACTAATAAAAAGTATTGCAATAGCATTAGCAATACTCGTACCAACAACCCAGTCCTAACCACTGCCTCATCACTGGTCTCCACTGTGTCCGGCTTGCTACATTATGTAGCAGATGCATTGAAGTCTTAAGTCTGTTAAGGCAGTCAAAATCCTGGGCAACATAACAAAGATCATATTTTACATACAAAAAAAAGCAAATACAAACGTTTTCGGGCATCGACATATTTATTATTACACCTGGTAGATACCTCAGAAATAAGTAACCAAATTTAATGGTGTTCACTAATGGTGAACATTGCTACAAAAATTACTGGTATTGAATATTGCTAAAATGCAGGCTAAAAAGTTATTGTACCACCAAATTTAATACTGCAATAAAAACCTAGTGCAATATGTGTGCCAAAACTAAAAATATTGCCAATTGTTGCCAATATTGCAATAGTTTACTATTAACAACCTTGTAAACTTCATAACATGTGCTTTGATTTAGTTACATCAGTAGACTGCTTTGCACTGCTTTGCTTCAGCTTACACACTGCAAGCTTTTGATTTTTTTTCAACAACAATTTCTTTCTTTACAGTTTTCTTTGCGATTTCAGTAGAATAAAATGCTTAATCCTGCTTTACCAATGCCAAACTGTTAATGCTGTTGAGCATATAGTACTGTAGCATACACACAACCATTGCAATGTGCGCTATCACACACGCTTGTAACGTAGATGCATAAGGTGCTTCTATGCATTTCTGATAGTCGCTGACTTGCTGGTCACTTGATGTTCAAATATTTTACTTCACAATGACAATCAAAGTAAATCGTCGAAAATGTTTTTCGTTGCAAAACAAGCAGGAAATTCCAAGTTGGTGATTTGACGGTCTGAGAACAATCAGTTCTGTGACTTCTGGGCGGAAGTGACATCAGACAAGACCACCTCTAAACTTACGGACTTATTCGTAGGCCACGTAGAACCAGTCATCGATGTTGGTAAAAGCGTTGGTCACAACTACGTCATTACAACTACAGAGGAAATTTCGGCACTTGCGTGATGGCCGGGGGGTGGGGCATGAACCCTCAAGACCAAGCACAACTGCTGCGAATCTGTAACAAACTAGCAGCGCAAATACGACGTTAACCTAAATGATGATGAACTTTGTGCACGGACTAGGATCACAAACTGGAATTAGTGGGGGAGGGGCATCGCCTACTTGTAATATACCATCCCCTTTGGAACCGCCACTGGTACAACGACACAACAAGCTCGTGGAGACTGGCCGTCAGACTGCCTACTGTTGGACGTCGTGCCTTCTCTGTCGCTGGCGCTCGTGTTTGGAACGCTCTTCCTGCCGACGTCACTTCAGCACCTTCTTTGTTCACTTTCTGAAAACGTTTAAAACTGCATCATTTTCCACTCTCCTATCCTGGCCTTGTCCTCTAAGTTAACTTTTTTCCTTGCGTGGTCCTTGCGGTAGCTGTTTGTTATTTAGGCCACCTTAAAAAGTTATTGATTGATTGATTGATTGACTGGAACACAGAGTCAGTCACAACAGATGTCCTTTCCTGTAGTTGTTGTAGACTTGGCGTGGCGACTGACATCGCTGTGTCAGATTTGGGCCGGGCTATTGGTCATTATTGATGCCAAACCGACTCCTATTACAGTATGCTTTTGTCGAAGTTTGTACAACTGTTCAGCTTAAGAAAACTAACTTCGTATCTTGCGTCATCTTTGTTGAATGGACTGCAGGACAGATATGACAGTCCACAACGATAACATGAGGTCGATAATTACGACTACAATGAAACTGCTTCAGATGTCATTTAGTAGTGTGGTATCATGTTTCAACAAAAGCTTCATCATATCTTCATATCACAGATCATTCTTTGAGAAAGGTGGTGGTGGATCCATATTCCTGGCACTGACAAACAAGAAATTGGTTGTCAAAAGGGGCACAGAAAGGCAAATGTAGATATTAAAAACTGACATCATGTGAGCACTATTGTACGAAACAGAAAGCAGACACGTCTTTTATTTCAGCATTTTGGTAAAACATGCATTAAAAATGAAGTTCATTTGCCACAGGTAGACAAAACATACATACATGTACAATCAACATACGCGTCAGTAAAAACAGTGTTAAAAAGCACCATTATTATCAGTTGTAGGCTATAAGTTTAAGGACAACTATTTGTATGTAACCATAAACCACTCTCAATACAACCAGCAGACTCGGCCATCATGACATCAAAGCTTGACAAAAGATTGGTTCACGAAACGTACAATTGTACAATGCACAATTTTTTAACACTTTGTTACTATTATAGTTTCACAAAATTTAAAACAGCTTGTGCTATGTTGCACTTAAAGTTTAATGTAATCTTGGTCTCGTATCATCCGTATCATCTTTCACAATGTCGATGACTGTACTTTAATGCCCAGATATTTTGTTAATTCACACCATAGCAGATTCACTGAGGTATATAGCAAGAATACTGGCCCAAATCAATGCGAGCTGATTTGTTGACTAGGTGGGGTGGGCGGTGTGTGTGTTTTAGTGGGCTTGCAGACGGGCTCCACGGGCAGCTCAATGAGCCCGGCTGTCATGGCGTTGGTTCTGACTATCATGCTTCACCTGCTGCTGCTGCCGGCGCTCGTTTCCCGGTCGTCGCACCTGCTCCCCGCCGCCGCCGTCTAACTCACCCGCCAGTCACCCACGCCGGTCCGGTCGGCGCGCTGTCCGTCTCATTGGTCCTAGTCGTCGTCTTCGTCGTCATTCGAGAACATTCTGTCGTGACCTGCTAGCAGCGCCTAGCTGTCGCTTGCTGTGCTGGCTTCACCGCTTGCTGCACTGGAATGTAGTGCTTCGCTGCCGGTAACCAGTGTCACTTCTGCTGTCAGCCACTGAATCTGACCAGTCCTGACCTGTTGACGTAGACGATTAACGATTGCGTGTCGGATGCCGTCAGTTAGTCAGAGATGACATGACCGTGGCCGAGCTGTGCTGCGTTGTATCGTGTACTGTGAAGAGTACTGTGCTGGCGTACACAGTGGTCTGCTGTACTGAAAGTAGCGTACGCTGCGAGCGTCCTCGGAGGCATATCGTACGCTTGTCGTTCGCACATCTACTCTGCAACGTGCTTTTTTTGAAAATTCTCCGCCTGCTCTTGGCTGTCGTAAGGAGGTAATGATCGTGAAGCATGCATTGCGTCGACTGATGGTTTCTTCGTCGCTGTGACTGATGCTATATTTAACAGCATCTTACGACGCTCAGTACCTGGATGTTGTGTGAAGCGACGGAACGTTTAAGTTTACGTTGTATAGCTGCGTTCATTCTGTACGCTGAGATATTTTAGCGTACAAAGCGTCTAGAGGGCTTTTTGAACGACTGGGACAGAACACACTTAAGTGGTTTATAGCTTAAGAGTAAGACCGGTGGCAATTTGAGTTCAAATCTAGATCAGTTTCAGTAGAAATAGGCCGACGTCAAACAGCTCGTAAGAACAACTTGAGTCTTTTGTAAACTGAAGTTATCAACGGATTGTTTGTGAGATAGGAATCGAATCCAACTATGGATATTCGGAACATTTTTGTTTGGTTCGAATTTGATTCGCATTTTTCATAAATACAGAACAAATTGAAACCTTTTCTATATAGTAAATAGAATTTCACTATACAGTAAGTGTTGTAGATTTTACATATTTCATTTTCGAAGTGAAATGAACTATCAGTTTGCAACTTGGCAAGCGTAACTCGTTAACAATTTTCCGTAATTCTTATGTGAAAAATCGCTGAGTTTTGCAAAAGAACAGAACAACCGAATCCGAACCGAACTAGTGATGCACGGCAGTTTGTTCTGTTCATTTCGTTTATTAAAGCTGTTTATGTTCGGTTTTTCGACGTCTCAATAAGTTCGAGTTCGGTTCGAATCCCATGTCTATTTGCAGTTATTGCCGATACAGATTGTATGAATATAATTGCTGATCTCTTTTCAGCTGTTGGTTTTATTATTGGTTTGTTGTTTCGCTTCCTAATCCTAATGCCAATAAAACTTAGACGGAATTGTACGTTTTCTGCACAATCTTGTCACCAAGTCACTGATTTGACACTGATGTGTTGCCTTTTCGATCAGCTCATGTTGGCAAATTTTTCAAAACATCGGGAGCAGCAGTATTTGCTTTCATCTGAAAAACATATTTCAAACTAATTCTCTGTAGTAACTGGTTTCGCAGCAAACTCTAGTTTTAGGTCATCGTTAGCCGTGATGCTTAGTCGCTGTTTGTCGGTTTGTGGATGCTTTCTTCACCTGCTGATAAACATCACGCGATATTTCCGCTTTCGCCTCTGTTTTCACGTGACTGAAAACAAATGCTTTGTTTGTTTATTTATTGTCGGCAACAGTGTGAAGTACAGTGTAGTATTTATGTGCTCACTCGCTGTTCAGTCATTCAGGCTTATTCTAGCGAGTTAGGCTACACAGCAGTTTATCGTTCTATTTGACACACCTACTGTATTTGTTGTTGTCATCATGTCATCTGACTGCACTGAGTATACGCTATTTACTCATCGATGTTGTTTTGTTTGTTTTTACATAATTATTATTGTTATTGCTTTTGTTATTCTGACTATCAGTTTAGTTAGCATAAGTATTCGTATGCCAATACATATGTATTGAGCTGGAAACCGGGCGTGTAAGCTAACGTGCACCAAGAATATACGAATTTGCATAATATTAGCCTGCATACATTGTCGTAAACCTGCTATGAATTCTGAGAGGAGAAACATTGTGTGTAGGAGGACCCCCATGGGCTGATACAACTGCATTTCCGTGTAATCCGTTTGTAACAGTGTGTAACTGTGTAACTATGTTTCTGTACAAGAGTGTCGTTTCATCTAATCATACTCTTTACACGCAACAGTTAACAATGTAACAGACTATATTTTATCGCTGCTTGATAATTATCGGGAAAATGTGTCAATAATGTCAAAATTCTGCCTGCGACAATTTGTGTTGGTGCTCCGTCACTCCAAATTCTCCTCGTCCCGCGTGGTTTACGCCTTCACCTGCGTGATGGATTCCGACACGGTATATTCTGTCGAAATTCAATACTCGCAGTTGCAGAGGTTGCATAGGAGCCGCAACACTGACATAGGCGCCGGAACCGTGTAGGACGTGTAGGACAAGTCCTACGCCGTTTTTAGGGCGTGTAGGACGCCTATGTATTTGTCCTACACAGATTTCATGATAAGAGAGTAGTTATTATGCGAGACTTTTTAGATTAAATATCGTCAGATCTAGTTGTGATGAGAAGCTGAAGCACATGTTCACTTTCATGTTTGTGGAAAGAGCAGTAACATTGAGTTGTGGTTGCCTGCACTGAATTGTTATGAATAGTGTATTATCAAGTCACGCTGTCATTGGAATATGACCTAACAAAGTGGTTTTAGACTTTATTGGGTTACATTTTAAACATTTAACAAGAAAATTTAGCTAACGATAATGTAAGAGCGCGACAGCAGTGCGTGCACGAAGCAGGGCTGCAAAAAAATAGATTTTTATGAAATTTGTATAGGTTTTTTATGTTTTTAAGGGTTGTTATAAGTTTCTTAGGTTTTTAGGTCTTAATGTGAGAGGACCGGACACAACAGACAAATCGATTGAGGTAACAACGTCGTAAAAGTTAATAAGTATGATTAAACTTCACACGATTCAAATTGATGAGTTCTAACTTGTAAAGTTTTAATGTGATAATCTGATTG
>Ga0056114_1001378_pt1 | contig 10966 bp, 6 predicted proteins | sample WorMetHERISLAND1_FD_77005 | JGI IMG/M metagenome (GOLD analysis project Ga0056114, IMG submission 77005) | Marine gutless worms symbiont microbial communities from Max Planck institute for Marine Microbiology, Germany - Olavius loisae HERON... ...
GTGAATCCCAGCTAGAGGAACTTGCAGAAGACAGGGGTCTGTGGAGTCTGACATGTGCCACTGGTCTGAAGAGTCTCGCAGCAGCAGCTGAACAAGCAGCAAGTGATCGTCGTGCTCGAAGACACGCAGCGGCTGCAGCTACTCCAGCTGGACCTCTCTGTCCTCACTGCGGCAGAATCTGTGCTTCGGACTTCGGTCTCCGCAGTCACCTTCGTGTCCACTTATGACCTACATCAGTGCAACGTCTTCGTCGAAATCGACGGACTACCACAAGCAAGCAAAGTAGTGTGTATCACAGTGTTGACTGGTAACCGCCTGGGGTGAACTGTCCGCTGTGGCCGGCCGCCACTACTTCTTCCGAGCTGTAGGAAGTTGGAGTTTAGACTGTCAGCGTTGATGGACTCGGATCTGGCATGGGTAAATAGTAAGAGGTAGACAAAGCTGATGCTACGCTGGCGCTTTCCAGGCTCCAGCGCTCTATAATATCGGGAGCCATTTACCATTTTTACCGCGCGATGCACTTTAGTGCAAAGCGTTTCCAAAAATTAAAATCCAATATGGCGGACGGACGCCATATTGGAAAATACAAAACAATTTCAAATTTTCAGACTTCAAAATGGCGGACGGATTTGCACCGAAACGTTATGAACACAATTCACAATTGCTGGGGCGGGGCTTATCTTCTAGACCATCGGGGCGACCAGTTATTGAACCAGTCTCCGAGGTCTCCGCTGGTGTCACCGCTCTGACGATATTCATGATGTCTATTTTTTTCTATGGCTCTGACGTGTGGGTCACTGTAGCGGCGAGTGCTACTGTTGTCCAATAATGTTCAATTCAATTCAGCTTATTTGCTCAAAAATGCGACAAGTCAAGTAGAGCAACCAGGTCAGCTATGACGCTAACTGCTGCTCTAAACAAAGACATACAATTCGAAGACACAGTGTTCAGTGAATTGAATATGAAAAGATCAAAAGATTGTGGTGGCTAAGCCTAATTCCCTAAGTGCCTTCTACCATTCCACAACATCGGCGGCACATCATATTGCATCCAACAGGAGCAAGTAGTACGCCCTCTGACGAACAGCACTAGAACCTCCATTGGTGTCGCAGGTGACATTGTTGTTGTATCGTGGAGTAGCCTATATCCGGGGCGCATTAAAACCTGTTCACGATACTGACACTGACAGTGCAATATTGCCGTTGCACAATGAGACCTGCGGCGTTTCGTCGGATGATGATAATTGTCTTGCTGAGTACAATATCGCTCCCCGGCTGAGCGTAGATGCATTGATTCTCGCAGTGGCAGTGGCGTGCTGGCGCCATTGTCACAAGCATACACGCCTACTGAGTGCTGAGCAGTGGCAGTCGATGGGGCGGGTTGTCGCCTAGCTCGGCTAGCGCACCTGCTCACGTACATCGCCACTCGTAGTGTGTCAAGTTCTCACGCTGCCGACAACTGACTAGACAGTTTACAGCTACGAATCAGTTCGTTTATCGTACACAACTCTCTACTCAATGACGCGTAGCTTAGAACCGTTCATAACGTCTTCCTTACCACGTCTACTGCTACTGCTACTGTTGCTGCTCGTTACCTGTGCAAGTCTACTCGCAGGTAAGTGCTTGCAAAAAAACAATCATCTCCCTGCAGTGGTCCATTACTGCTGTTGTTTTTTCATTGAATGTATATTTCTTCGCTACATTTTTCTTCAGCAACAAGTTGTTTTAAAAGACTTATGTGATTTTGCTGCAGGTTTTTCATTCGTAAATTCTACAATAGCAAAAAAGAACATATGCCGCTAGTAGCACTTGGTTATAGGTATAGGCGGCCTACATGTGGGTAATGGCATGTGATGCATTCTGGCATGCAATATGTAGTGTGATAGTATATCGTGCACCGTGCATGGAGCGATGTACGCTGAAAAAGTCCATACAGTATCGATGTTTTGTGGGCTACGCAGTCGGCAGTCATATACATGCCAACCGACCACTTGTCAACTCGTAGATTGTGAGCGAACTTCGTGCAACGAATGTCATTATACATGGCATGTAGGCGTATGCCGTGCACTGTTCAGAATATAGTTCGTGACTTGATAATAGATGTATGCAGTGCATTTGCTTGTCGTAAAATTACATGCTGTGTCAGTTTTCTCTTCGCCATTAACTGCCTGAATAAATTGCCGCTTGCCATGATATGAATTTGAATTACGTGCACTTGCTTGTTTTGTGTTTGCGTTTTTCTGCGATGTCGACTTAGAACGATAATATACCAAATTTGACACAACACAGTGGTCTATAAAACGTGGCAGTATAAACCATTGTTAATAACACACTGTCAATCCTAACTGATTTCGATAATTTTGCACCTTGTTAAATGTATGTCCAACAACACCGGACATTTAGTTAGTTATTATTTTAATATTATCATTCTAATGACGTCATAAAACGTCACGTTTGCGAATTAAATGACAACAAAAAATAAAAGTTGTAATGAAAATCTTGCATATATCAAAGAAGTACGACGCCAGGCGCTGAATTAATGAGTTTCCAAAGAAACGCTTGAGCAGACGCGGCTTGGAAGACTTTCTGTGCAGACTAGAAGCAACTGAACTCACACCAGGCAGTGGTCCACGCACTACTGAAAATATCGTCTGAAGATGACGTTAGTTTCAACATCACACACAACTCGATGAGCCAGCCATACTCAAAGCGATATGAATTTTTCAGCAAAGTTTCGCTTTGCATGTAGCAAACGAGAGCATAGCCCCAGCAAGGCCCTTTAGTTTAAGGTCTTAACTCTACCCCGTGGGTACCCGTGGGGTAGAGTTGGGGTGAGTAGTAAGGTCAATGCGTACAACTCGTCGCTTAACTGTGGTCAGTTAAACTTGCTAAATTTCATAGAACTCGGTCGAACAGTTGCTTTGCAACATAAATACTGCTGTCTGGCTCTCGGTGGCAGTGCCCCGTCCCTTTGGATCAAACAAGGCCTATTCGTGGTCTGGCCCTGGTGGCTCATCCTGCCAAAGTTAGCATCTGTAGGTCAAACAGTTTTTGCCTCAAAATAAAAGGGCGGTGCAAAATGGTGAGCTCCGTTCTATCCCAAAATTCGTTGACTGGGCATGTTAAGTATTCCCATCAAATTTAACACCTCTAGCTACAACGGTTAGAGCATGGACATCGCGTGTATGAAAACAATTGGGTCTTGGAGCGCATTTAATAGGGTGTTGTGGCTCCACTCTCTTAAATTGCCCTGGGGCCCCGCTCCCGAGTTTGAGTGGCTATTTAACCTATAAAAAATTCCATGTGCTTGAATTGTCAAAAGTGTGCTAAATTTAGTGGCTCTGCTGCAACGGGGTTGAATTTTCAATACAAAGCTGTACCCCTCTGGGACCCCTTCCTGGGGCGGGGTTCCCAAAATCTAATCGTTTCGTTGCGCAGACGAACGCATAACGCGCTAAGCACCTTTAGGCCTATCATCTGTTGTTCACTGTACCGAACACATGGAAGCGCGGTGCGGCAGGCAGACATACCATCACCTTAGTAGCAGTAAGTAACATTTTTGCTGTTGTCCGCAGTGCTGATAAACTACGAACTGTCCATGTCGCTGGGAATCATGGTAAGGTAAGTTGAAGGTAAGTCTGAGGGAATTTACAATGATTGATGTCACACCTTGGCAGGTGAGAGGACAGGTGAGAATGCGCTGGGAGATGGCCTCATTGACCGCTTCAGCGTCGACTCAGCTCTGCTGTCAGTCGGCGGCAACGTTCAGTTCCACTGCCGTGTGTCGCGCGTGGAGGGAGGCAGTTTCGTTCAGCTGTCCAAGTCCATCCGAGGTACAGAGCACCAGCAGACACTGACGACCAACGTCATGAAGGAAGATATCATCGTCGATATCGACCGGTATTCGATTACTGCTGAACAGTACGGCGACGCAGGATATGATTTCATTTTCACCATTACAGGTTTGACATCCGTGTCACGTTAATTTGCTTAGCTGAAGTTTCTTCTATAAACAGTGATCAACCAAGCAGTCGAATGTTTATAGTGGCCTATAAATAATTTAAATTACTGTTTTTGGACCAGTTGCATAGTCAAAGTCAAAGTCAAACGTGGATTATACAGCTCAGTCATTCTCGTAACAACCTCTAATGCGCTGAATACACTAGTACAGTGAAAATCAAAACGTCTTCGGATATTGTCTGATGCGTCCACGCCGAGTTCAGTGTCTCGTAGGTCGAGTTCCAGAACATCATCAGGTCAGCAGCAGAGAACGTCCGACGGTCGTAGGTGCTGAGCCGGTAGAGCGGCACGACGAGCTGATGACTGCTGACAGAGCGCAGACGCGTTGACGCAGGAGAGACAAGTTTAGTGGAATGTATATTATATTTTTTCAGTTTTGTTTATCATTTTATTTGAGGCTACATGCGGTAGATAAGGCCTGGCCCGCTACTCGGTAGTATCGTATCGCGTGTTGTATTATTTTTTTTATCTAATTAGCCTGTATAGGCCTACCTGTGTTCACAAACTGACAAGCAGGTCTACAAGTGTATCGCCCTGATAGCTGGAGACGATAGGTCGTCGTCCGTAGCAGTAAATTGTTGTGTCCACGTCTGTAACGTTGTCCACGGATCAAAAACTCTCAGCGGATCACCGCCCACAAATAGATAGTCTGCAGTCCACGCATGTCGGTCGCCAGCCATCTATTGATAGATAGGCGGGTAGTGGAGACTGGCACCACTAGCTCACGATTGGCGACAGACATCGTATCCCTACTACGTAGGGCCGCTAGGGCGGGGCTTAAAATAATCAGTTAAGCTTATATTTTAGAAATGAGGTGAATTTTGTACGGGAGATATTTCTGCATAACGTCAGTGCTGACATCATTTCTGTGAAATGTTTGTCTTGGCGCTCCACTACTCTCCTTGAGTTCTTTGTAGTATAGTTTTGTCAATTATAATATGACATTTATACTGTTGTGAGTTGAGTTGATGAAGTGTTTGTAGATGCACGCGCCGAGGATTCTGGGATGTACAGCTGCAGTGTCCCTGCGCGGGATGAAACTAAACACGTCGAATTCATCGTTGTCTGTAAGTGAACTGAAAGCCGATGATACGCTGCCTGGTTTTTTTGGCACGGTTGCGCACAATCAACGGATTTGCGCTATCTATCGATCGCGCTACGCTGTTGGACGATCGCTGCTCTGTCGATGGATGGTGCTACAAACGAGTTAGCGCTGCACATTCAATAGATAGCACTGGGATAAGTTTGAGCGAACGTCATTGATCGATTGTTGCGCCATCGTCCAAAAGCGCAGCGCGATCAGTGATTGACCGTAGTGCGATCATACGTACCCGTATGATTGCACATTCCACTCACAGACGCCTTGTCATACGTTTTTGCTGCAGCTGATGATGACTGCTCGATGCTTTTTTTCTTTATTTTTTCTTTTTTTGTACTTGTTGTAGTTTTTGCACTTCTTTTTCGTATATTTTGTGTACAATGTTATAATAAATATATAAGATAGGCGCGCCATCGCACAGTGTCACGATCCGGTGTTATGTCCAAACGGCTGAACTTATCGTGGAAATTCTTCATCACCTGAGAGCCTCAACATTCTAGTTTATGTGAACTAACGGGAGTTGCGAGCGCCATCACCTCTAACGAGTCTTTAGATACAGGTGGGATGTAGAACTGTGAGCATTTATTAGACACGTTCGATTAATGCGTTAGATTTGTGCAGCTGCAGAGGAGAAGGCACGACAGCCGAATTCGGTTTTCATTCTGAGAACATTCAGAAGAAACTGGCCAGTAGAACGAAGCAGACGACTGGAATTGCAGTAGGAAATTGAACTGGAGAGATAGGTTGGTTGTTGTATAGACTGTACCTTGTGGGATCTATTACTAGCCCAGTTGAAAGGATCATATACTACCGGAATTACAGAGCGTATTTTAGTTCTGAGTAAGCTAGAACAGTGACAGGCGTTGAAAGAGCCGTCGACATATAGGACGCTACACGGGCGTGTGACAGACGGACGGACGGACAGTTAGAACAGATATCTCTCGGCGGCAACCGCATATTCCACCGTTGTGCATATCGCGCTGTGGTAGAATGTTGACTGGAGTGCTGTCGATTGTCGCTAATGTTTCAGCTGAGCCGACATCGTTGCAGCTGTACGTTGACGGACGTCTTGTCGACAAAAACGACTCAGTGATATCATACTACAACCTGACGCAGGTGAACATTACTTGCCTAGTGACGGGCGGTCACCCTGAACCGATCGTCTCAATGAGGACGACCAGTGGTGAACTACAGTTGACCGCCGTCAATGCACTGTGCACGTCACAGCTCACCTGCTCCGCCACGGCCAGCATCCAACAGTACCTGATCGACCACAGCACGTCAAACAGAGCTGTCATGTGTGAGGCGAGGTCGCGTGGTTCAACGCATCTACAACTGTCTGACAGCTTCACACCGCATCTTGCCGCAGGTACGTGCAGTCCCGTCACCATCAACGAGTTATTGATGACTGATATTGTTTCTAGCCACAATCGTCCCTGTCCCTAATAAGAAGGGGTCTCAAAGGGACAAAATTGTCGCTCGAAGATTCGACCACGAATGACGTCACAACATTTAGCATATTAAACTGTCAGTAGTGGAAGGTTGCTACGGCAATTGGGACTGGAGTCAAACCAATGAAATCCAAACCCACAGAACGGGTCCCCGTGGTTCCAACTTTTTCGCGCCTGCAATGTCCTTGCTTCAACCGTTCAAGCTACTATTATATGTGAGAGGATGACCGTATAGTGTACAATTTGCAATGTCCACCCAACCGCAAGGGAGGGCCCCAAGAATCAAAATTATTGCAATACCAGCTATTTTCAAGCAAGAGCGTTGGGCCTAGAGCTAGAATGCGGATAAGTGACACGTGAGGTCGACCCTGCCCAGTGACTACCCCATACATAGGGGGTGCTGCTAGGGAGCGCAGTTTTTCTCACCCGAAATATCTGCACTAAGATGCGGTTAATAACGAACATAAAACATATATTTCCAGTGTTCAGAAAATTTAACATGGCGTACGGCCGCCGTTTCATCACATTGAATATCAACAAATTTTGATGAAATTTGGTGCAGATCCTAGTTTCGAAGAGTAGGCCTATGTAATAACGTTCAAAACTTTTAAAAATTCAAAACGGCGGACAGCTGCCACATTGAAAATAGGTTTTTTGGCTATTACTCGGCAGTGCATTGACGATTTTACAGATTTCCTTCAAATTTTGTACCTTAATGCAGAAACAAGGCCAACAACGGAAAATAGCAAAGGTTTCAATTTTCGGTATTGCTGATAGGTTTTTGGCCATGTCTCCACAACTGATTGTTTGGTTTACTTCAAATTATGGACGATAACGTAGAAAAAATTAAATTTAATTGAGATTATTTTATAGTGCGTTCTAAAGCTCTTAGCTATAGCCATTTTGCTTAATCTAACGCACTCAACCAGTTAAGCCGTTAAAGATGTAGAGATATTAACGAACAAATAACGAAAAGTTTCCGTTTTCAAAATTAAACATGGCTGACAGTGACAACCACTATTTTGAATATAATCAAATTGCCAGATCTCAATGAAATATCAGCCGACTTCATTGAATGTGATAAACTGACACAGTTTCTGACATCATATACGATAAACAAGGCCCAGATAAAATATAAGAGTAAAATATCATCATGCCAGTGAACGTCCCAGTCCCACCTGCTTCTAGATTTTGTCATATAAAAATATAAAATAAGTGCACTATTGGCATTCACTGAGCGGCGCCACCATATTCTGCGAACACTCACACATGTCTTGTTAAACTGTAGTGTAGCCTACTCCTACTAACACATCGTTGTGTACGGGGCTTGATGGATGTCCAGTATACATGGAATCTAGTTTACTAGTATAAAATGTCGAAACGTTCAGTGTTTGTCACTGATGATGTCAGCGTCGAGATGGTTTTCGTTTCTTCGTTGTGTTGTTTCGTGACGGCTGCGACTCATGTGACTGTTCCACGCGTCGACTGTGTCGCTGTCTGTTCTGTCGAGTGGTTCTCGTCGAAGTTTTCTCGCCGTCGTTGTCGTCTGTCCAATCGCCCAGTGCACGCATCACTAGTTCTGACAAGTCAGGTATCGGCAGGTCGTTCAATGACGGCATGTGGAACAGTAGACCGTCAGGCAGCTGCACGCGCTGTCACAACAGAATAGCTGACTAACAATACAGGTGCACGAAGAGAAACCGCGACACTAGTGTGTAAAATATGGTAAAAAATAAACTAAAGTTGATAATAAGGCCTAAAATCATTACAGGCGGATGATTGGTATTTATTGAATGCAAAGTTGCGGAACTTGCGTGAGGTTGGACGAGGAGCAGATGTGCTGGAGCGTAACGCACACAGACAGACACTGGAAGTCATCGTCATAATATTTGTATTGTGACCGATTTACAGCAGCAACGTCAAAACAAGAGTCATAAAGTCTCTTTCAGCACTACCAAGACTGTTCATGTGACAATGTGTTCCATGCAGCAGATCGTGTATGCTGCTCAGCAGTGTTTGTTCGCATCATGCCCATGGTATTGAATGGCTAACAGATAGCAGTTGCTTTTTGCTAAGAAATTAATTGCTGAAGCATAAGTCATTAATCGATCTAAACACAACGATGTATTGTCGTCTACATTAACAATTACATTCACATTTATGTCAATCTGCGATAATCTGCGCATTTATGACACGGATATACAAGATGTACTCGTGTTCCTATGCTATCCCCGCCAGTTACATAGTGTTTGCGTTAGCTCAACTACCCAAACTAATCGGTGCAAATACGGTAACATTATGGGTGTGATAGTTCTTTGGATTGATTACTTTTTGATATCCCGGCTTCTGCGAAATTTGACCGTGGAGCGTTACAACACAGCTACCAAATTCAGCACAATAACATGCGATCAATCCAACCTCAAACCCAAGCAAGCGAATTATTTTTTAATTGATAACTGACCAAAGTTGGCCACAGTTGTGTGCAGCAAATAACCTGTCATTATATACATACTGGGTTTTGTTTAATGTCGACAGAGTCTTGATTGTCAACACCAGCATCTTGTAGTCGTGACAGGTTCGATTGAAGCAGTAGCGTCAGGCCAAATAGAGGCAGCAGCAGTAACGCCGGCATTATCTTCAACACCACATCATAACGAGTTGATCAACATAGTAACACGTTACTGTAGGCAATCACCGTCCTACTGATAATGATCAGAGTACAGAAACTGACGAGCTATGTCACCAATAAATGCATAGTAATTAATTCTGATACTTGTGATGAATTACTGGCAGACAAAGAGCAACATCAGGATCATGGGTCAGGAGTGACGCCTCCACGCACAGCGGTCACTGTGGATGATGTCATCAGTGTGAAAGAACGATAGATAAAGTCATATATCGTAACGTAACCGCCTGCTATTTTCGCGTGTCGCGTGAGAAAGTTGACAAGTAAACAGCGAACGAAACTGTTTGCGCGCTGAAAGCATTTTCGTGTATGTAATGTATGTATATTTATGGCGGGTAAGATGTGGCGATACCTCCAGGCATAATAGCTTTTACTCAGACAGTCACATCGCAACACCATTTTGTAACTGTTGTCAACGCACCGGTAGTTACTAGTTTTATTAGGTATCTGTAGAGTATCAGTGGTGCATGGTGGGTGGTCGAGGGAGCAGGTGTTTCGGCGAGATTTTAGCCGAGTTTCACGTTGTGAACTAAAAATAAGCTTATACTGATCATCATATTGCGCTGTCCGCAACATGGCACTTGACTGTCCGTTGATATCAGAGTCTCTATCTTTTAGGTATCTCGTTCGACGCATGGAGTCTTCATTGTCCTCGTTAATTGTTTGTACATTTGGACATGTTTATATTGATTACAGAGATTTCTTATTGAAGTCTGCGAGTGCGTTGTAGAGACTGTAGGGTGTTTTGGACTCAGTAACATGTGATTCTGTGGCAGTTGATTGTCCATCATTATTCAGACGACATGACATCAGCTAGAAACATTACTCATCCTACTGACTCATGCAAGAGCAGATTACCATCGGATTGGACCAGATGTCCGACATGGTCCAAGTGTTTCTCTGAGCGAAGTACTTGTTCTTCGTCCTTGCAGTGAGCCTCAGTGGATACGGCAGGGAGCGGACGACAGACGGCTGTAGACGGTTGAGACGTCTCGCTCGACGCTTGCCGTGCGAATTAATGTCGACTCGAATCGGTTCAAACGAGTACTTGGGGTGTGTAGCATCAACGACATACGAACCTGCCGGTAAATTGTTGATGCGGAATCTGCCGTCCGCCCTGCACACGCATCATGCAGCCTTGATGGTCCTTGCTATATTTCAGTAAGGTTCAGCGTCGTAAATTCATCCCACAATCATTTGCTGCTGCCGCCAAAAAGATATACATATACTTGTCCGCCAATTGGTCCGAAATAGCCTATAGTGGCAGCTATCGGTGGTTGCTTTTCGCCTTTACGGAATTGGCCAGAACAGTATCCAGAAGGTTTCTGCCAGCAGCAAAGGATTGTGGGATGACTTGGACGACCAATCAGACACAAGAAGTCAGCAGGCCGTGGTTGGTCAGTCGTCCCACGAGTCGGCCAATCACGCTATGTCTGTCGGCCATATTATATGTGGCATATATGCACATATGTGGCGCATCGTTCTACTAATGCAGTCCATACCACAACTGCACAACTACTGTAGAATGGTTGTGGAGTGGTCGTGTTGTCGTTGTTAAATAGTTGTGCGGATTGAATTATTATTATTATTTTTTTAAACCCTTGGTAGTAAAGATCCCAAGGGTTAAAAACAAAAGATAAAAACTAGCGGAGTGACTAGAGGTCCGGTCGGTCGATTGAGAAAGAATCATGCAAAAGCACGGAGTTAAAAC
>Ga0056114_1001379_pt1 | contig 10963 bp, 8 predicted proteins | sample WorMetHERISLAND1_FD_77005 | JGI IMG/M metagenome (GOLD analysis project Ga0056114, IMG submission 77005) | Marine gutless worms symbiont microbial communities from Max Planck institute for Marine Microbiology, Germany - Olavius loisae HERON... ...
AAGTACACACATCAACATCAATGTTAAAAGTACATATTAAATCAAGGAACTCACTCGATCTACTGTACAGTGAATAACATGCTTTCATCAAACGATTATCCAGTCTTGATATTTTCCAACAAACCAATCCAATTATCTGTGCGATCAATTATTGTGCATTTTCAGGCTTCCCGTAACCGGCATGACCTTTAAAGGTTATACAAGCTCGTTGACAATGGACTTTTAATGGTGCTACTGAGTCTTAAAACGTATCTGGGATTGCAAATTGCAAATTACCGGTATGTGCTGCGTCCGTTCAATTAGTTAGTTACTTACTGTTTACAATTCTGACGTCACGCAAAAGTTTACTTTTCATCGCGGATGTTATTATCTATCTATCATCAATGTTACTCACTTCCTGTTCATTTAGTTCCTGATATTGTTTGTCTCTGTGTAAAAAAGAAATAAGAATCGTAAGTTAACATACGCTGATCATATTGGGTTACGCAATACAAAGTAGGCGTGCTGTAAAGCTAATGTAAACATCTGGATCTGTTTGAAGTCACCACCGACCGTAATTAGCAGCTCGTACCGGTTAAAGGCCGCCTAGCGCGGGCCACTCATCATACTAGTCATCGCCCCACGTAAATAGGCCTATGGGGGGCGAGTTGGTCTCCAGTGTTACCAGCCAAACTTTTGGCGGCTAGCTATTAGTACCAGGAACTCAAGTGAATAAGCAGCAATTGACCACTGCAAAAGTTTTGGTAGGGCAGGTTGGAAGGCTAGTGAGGCGACGCCCCCTCGTAGGGCGAGTTGACGTTGGGGCGAAGTGACTGGTTACCAGTTCAAAGACTCATGCTTTCAAGGTCAAGGGAACTCTTTCTCTACGGAACGGCACATATCGTCTGAGCCATCTTTCCGTTCGTCAGGTAGAAAATGCCACCCGACGAGGCGGAAAGCTGACTGAATAAGCCAGATTGCTGGCATTAACGTCAGTAATTTAACACCGACTAATAATGCCAGCAGAGGAAATTTTTTTTTGTAAATGACAGTCGTGAGATGTAATGTAGTTTGTAATGAAGATCCGGTATGCAACGTGTATGCAGATATTCGTATACTAATTTTGTGCAAATACTGCAGTAAATTGGAAATGAACCATGATAGTAAGTATGTGAATTGTTTTCAGTCGATAAATTACTCTGCTAATGTGAATTAATCGTGGAATGAAAATTACTGATAGCATTAAATGTGAACTGCAGTCTTGCCACCTACCGAGCATAATTAAACTATTTACTATTTCGTTACTTACTTACCCATAATTCTGCAGTGAACCATAAATAAACGTTGTTTAGCCAGATTTTGTTGACAGGATATGAACCAAAAAGGCATTTATAGTATAACATTCGGTGATTTTTTCATGTTATGTTACATTTCCACACCTTGTGGGTGCGAAATATTCATGAAGGACACGTTCATACGTCGATCTGCATCAGTTAAAGTAGGTATTTCACTCGTTCCGTAGGGGAAATAAAGCCGAGGTCAATCTCATGCTGTCTCGCAGATGACTTGAAATCTCATGCATTGCTGAATGGCCATGGCAATATTTTTACAAGTTGCTTCCGTGAATTTTTTAAATAGCAAATACCGGTACTTACAAAATAACTTTTAAGGTCTTTCTCGTTGATGGGTGATGGGATAGCTGCTAATTACCTACTCCATAGTCCACACCTACTAACCTGCAGTGTACTGTGGCCATGCGGCAATTCCACAATGGCTCGCAGACCTGTTTTATTTTACTTTTCTGCTTAAATAACTTTAAAATCTTTTACCAGATGCGTTTCTCTGGCTCAAAATGCCTAAAAACGTGTTTGAAATTTCCATCATGGGAACAAATAGTCTTAGAAATGAAAAGTTCTGATACCTGTGTTATACTGTTGCTTCAAGTGTATCGTGGTGTCAGTTTGTTTAAGTAAACTTTCTTTGAATAAGGACATATTTTGGATATATATAATATACGCGGACTGCTGTGATTGGCTTTGTAGTAACATATCTATGCCAATGGCTTCTGACGAGCTGGCATCAAAGTTACAGCATCGCACTGATGTAATTACAAGTGCAGAGGAGGGTAAAGAGCTACCAGAGGCCAAGATGCCTTCGTCCATGATGTTTAATCCATATACAGAGTTTAAAGAATTCAGTCGAAAGGAAATACAGCATTTTCAGAAGATGTTTACATTGTAAGCAGTTACCTGATATATCTGGCATTTTTTCACAGTGAGGCTGCAAACAAAATTATTGAAGGTTTTTTTGAAGTTTTTGTAGCTTTCATTATCATATACCATAGCTTGTATATGATGGAGATTTTGAATTAGAAAAAAAACAGCTGTATGTGAGCAGTATACACAGTTTGTCAGCCTAGTACCCTACATATTAAAAAGAGTATGTTGCGGTGACTTAAAGTGAAGAAACTGTTCTGAAGTGTGTAAGACTATTTGTTTAGTGTCGTTACTCGTTAGAGTTTTTGTTACTGCTTTCTGGTACAGTTATTTGCTGTTGTCATTTGTAAGCATTGGTTGGGATTAAACTCTGCTTAAACTTGTGTATTTTTGTATAACCCTTCAACACTGAACGTCAGTTTAAGAGTTAGAATGACATCAATGGGAGTCCTGACTTGATCTGTGTAGATATGACACAGGCAGAGATAAATTCATTGACTTTGAGGAACTGAAGCATATGATGGAGAAGCTTGGAGTGCCACAGACTCATCTTTGTCTCAAAGAGATGATCAAGGAAGTCGACGAAGACTTTGATGGCAAAATAAGTTTCCGCGAGGTTCAAACAAATGCTTTGTGTGTTATAATTTAATATTACAACAGTTATATGATAGATATGCATTCATTCTTCTCCTGTGACACTTGACTTCATTGCACAAGTTAGCAAGTCTTTTTTTGTAAATGTAATATTGCGAAACTCAAATTTTCCAGGACATGTCATTGTGCTTAGATTCATGTGTATTTGCATAGGTATGTATTTTCTTCTAATGTATGTTTATGCATTTTGTATCGTTGTAACATTGTGAGGTTGGCCTGGTAAGAATGAGAGCTTGTCTGGACAATTAACCATTCTTCTTCAGTATTTGTCGCCATTGATTTGGTCCTCCGACTTGTAAGCAAATATTCTGTGAACTGACCCACATGTGATATATCAAGTGGAGACATTAAGCTCTACTGTAACCAGCTCATTCTTATCACTTTCACATGGTGAAATGAAAGCTTTGGTTTACTGTTTTCAGTTTCTGCTGATATTTCGTAAAGCAGCTGCCGGCGAGCTGAAAAATGATGGTTTGATGGAAGTTTACCGACATATACGCGAGGTTGATGTCAATGCTGAAGGGGTTAAAGGTGCTAAGAATTTCTTTGAAGCAAAGGTGAATCATTTCACTGCTTTTTCTCACATCACACTCTCCTCTTTGCTGTTCTGCTTCAGTTAAATATCTGTTGTGGTGTAATTGATAGGTACGTTTTTGAAAGCCCTGATGAGGGTCTGAAGCCTTTTTGTGTCTGTAAACATGGATTTTGTGTGAAATGTTACGTGTTATACTGTAATATGTGTCAATATGACAGAGTTACATGGTAAGTTGTCTGGTACATCACCCATCACCCATAGCTGTACTGTTTCTGCAAATTGCAATATTGATTATTCGAGCACTGTCAGTAGTTGAAATGCTACACTATAGAGATATTTTGATCTGTGGTTAAAGACATGGTCATTGGTCGCATCAACTGGGCCAGGCGCATTACAGGCAATCTTCCCATGTCATAATGTTTGCTGAATTTGGAGGGAGGCACCTGTTTGGCCCCCTCTAAGTACATCCCTGGCTCTACATAAGATGTGCTTCAAGAATGGAACATTTTAACATGCTTAAACATAATGAATCTGTTCATATTTGCTAAAAAGGCGAAAAATCCATTAAGTACCAGTAAGTTTTGTAACTGAGCTACGTAACATATTACGTCTTTTACCCATGATCAGACTTGGTCCAGAAATCTAAATTTCATGATCATTAATGTTGTTTTAGTAAGTACTGTATGTTGATCAGTAGAACAGCATAACATACAGTGTACATCAGTCTGTGAATGGTAATTTTTGTAGCTTTCTACACATCTCTGTGTGTTTGTGTAGTAAATAAACTGTGTTCAGAAAAAAACACCCACTCACATGTTCGTTCATATCTCAATGAGTGAAGTGTGGATTTAAACAAAAATTGCAGTGAATATACCCACGGAAAGGTAGATTCTGAGAATGTAGAAATTAGATATTCATTGGGGCCGATGACGTAATTATTACATCACATTTGTCTGACTAAAGTTGGAGCGAGTTTACAGCACGCAATAAGCCGTGAGCCCAAGGATATTATTTTTTGCGAGTACAGAGTATTTGCTGGTGCATAGACGCGGTCGTATCGTGTATTATTGGTAGAATTTAAGACAGTTTAACATTAAACAACTTTTCATTCATAAACCAGATTAAGTTCGATCACCACTGATGCGAGATAATGTTACAGCAACTGAATGTCGTGGATGACTCATGCAAATCCACACTTGTGTTAAAGAGAAACTGGCGGATATTTTGAGCACAAGTTATGAAATTTCAATTCACCAGTGACTACGTAACATCTTTGTTGCCATATGTTAAATGGCTGATTATTATTAATTATCAGTCGTTGAATTATGCCGTGAAATTAGGCTGTGTTCTGTCTGGAGATCCTTATTTATAAACGTTTACAAATGTGACGTCATAATGACGTCATCGGCAGCAATGAATATCTAATTTCTACACTGTCAGAATCTACCGTTCCTTAGGTATATTCACTGCAATTTTTGTTTAAATCTACAGATCACTCATGGAGATATGAAATAAAATGTGAGAGGGTGTTTTTTTCTGAACACAGTGTACATATGGCAAATGCTCTGTGTATGCATTCTAGATTGAGTTGGTGAACGAAAATTCCAAATTTGAGCGCGAGATACGCGAAGAGCAGGAAGAGAGAAAGCGTGAGGAAGAGGAGAAGAAGGTGAGAAAAGCTGCGTTCAAGGAAAAGGCGACATTTTTTCAGCAACAGTAGCCGTAAACCGAGTGTCGCAATGAGTGATCTTACTAGCAGTCGTCATCACAGTGCAGTGTTACGTGAGTCAGACCGTTGAAATTTTCACCACTTAGGGCGGATTGCAAGAACGCCACTCAAATCTCCACTCACTGGAGTGCCACTTAACTGAGTGGAGATTTGAGTGACATTTGAGTAGACACTTGAGAATGGTTTGTGTTCTTTCAACAATTTTCATGCTGGACTTAACTGTTTAACGGTGTTCTTGCAATCTGCCCTTAATAACGACTTGTGTGCAGTGTGTAGTGCTTCTGTGCATGCATTTTTATGTCAACGTAAATCGTATTATAAAACATGCAAGGCTAATTGTTGTGTTTTCTGTCCCTCGTTTGGTATGTGTGAATATATCACTTGACTTTGTACATCTATCAAGTGGCACATGTTCATATTACCATGAATTCACTCATTTAGTTGTTAACGATTGTCTGCACTGACATAACGGCATATATATTGTACTTTTATGACTGTGTTCAACAGTAGGTAGTGGTGTTTGTTCTTGCCAAATCTAGATATGAGGTGTACAGTACAGTACGTTAGAACTGTGTTGTACTTCTGATAGTTGTTTACTCTTCATTGCCATTAGTTTATTACCGCGCGATGCTACACGGAGCGCAATATTGCTGTGGCAAGTCGTCTCTCTGTCCGCCCGTGACGTTGAGGTATCGTGATCAAAATAATTTCACGGTTAGTTAGCCTTGTGTATGTGCTCTTTGCAGACCATGACATCACAGATCTACTCCAAAGGGAACACCCCCAAAATTTTGGCCCGAATAGGCGTGGAGAATGGACGTGGGGAATGGTCTCGGCACACAAGAGCTATAATATCTCTTAAACACAGCCAGACAGGACCAAGATTGCCATTAAGGACCAACAGGAAGTCCCATACATGCTTTCAATTTGTGCCAGAAATGAACGTCCTTGGGAGATCTTGAAGATTCATTAGGCACTCTGTTTCAAAACACGTGTGCCATGCTGTTAGTTATTTTTTTACCACAGTTTCACATTCGATCTGTTTTTAGGCAATAAATTTGCGACGGCCTAACTTTCGGAACCTGAAGCAAAATAACAATCAGTCATTGGATGTAGGAAAAACACGCTGCATCGCACGGTTTCCTCACGACCACATGGCTCTTGCATTTTATATGTCACATATATTTTCCATGAATATTTAGACAATGCATTTCCACATACAGCTTGATATTTTTGTTGCATTAATATTATTATTTAGTTGTATGCTTACAATGTACCTAGATTGTTTTTGATGCATGTTCTGGTGTTTTATGTGTCGTTTGTGTACTTAGCAATATGCCATGCACTGATTATGGAGAAAATGTTGCTGGCTCGTACACAGGGTGTGATTTGATGGCTAATATCCCAACCCAAGCTCATTTATTATTATCTACCACAGTGTCTGAGTACTATTTGATCCAGTTTGTCATTTATTGTCCATGTTTTTTCCAGTGTGCAAACTTTTAGCGGTTTTTATCCACAATGATGTGGATTATTTTTACACAGTGGTGTATGCGGATTTGCTTCATGCATTCTGTTGCAGCCTGTAAAAATAACGTTCCGCAATCCAAACATTTCCATGGAGAACTTTGTGGGTTGTTTGTAGATTTAAGTGAATCTCAAAATAGGCCATTAAATATTTGTGCCGTAGTATACGAATGTTATGTATAATTGTCCATTCCTTGCCACACGAGCTGTTTATGTGAACACAACAGCTGAAAATTCCATCACAGTGATAGTTGTTGTACTGTGGCGATGGTGCTTATTGAGAGATAGCCACTACTGGTGCTATGTTTACTGCATTTGAATATGCTTTTATGAGAATATTAACTCAATGAATTGTAAATTGTTCTTTTCTCTGAAGCATTCTTTTTGCTTTTACTCTTTTATTATTGAAATGTATGATTCATTGTAAATATGCTGTTGCTTGTACCCTGGGATGCTAACCAGTGTTTGTTAGTTATGCTCATTCAATACCATTGCTGTAATGTGTATGTGGCACCTCTCAAAAGCCAATCAGTTCATTTTGGCATTTTTCGTTAACTTAATTTCTTTTCTCTATTATTTCTAAGACAGCAAAGTTAAAAGAGCATTTATTTACTTTCGCAGTGAAAAAATAATATTCAGCATATATGGTATCTTTACCCAGTTGTGTTACTGTGTAGCACGTTGAAGCTGTATATTTTATGTCCACATTCAAGAAACTGGATAAGAAAGTAGGAATATTATGTCGATCCATGTTGTCACTAGAATGTGTTATTTTATATCATTAAGTAAGTATTCAGCCATGAGAGCTATTTTCTTTGCTGCATTGGTATTTGTGTGTCTAATCATTGGTCAGATATAGTGTAAACTTTTGTCAATAATGATAAGTTGCATTTAGCAGTACTTTGCATTGTTTAGTGCTGTGTTCAGTATCGAAGAAGCCATGGCATTATATGATGAGTTGTATAATTTTTTTTACACCTACCATAGTCATCTGATTTCTTTCTGTCTGTATGCAGCATATTAGTTGATTTATGGCTGTAGAGACTTTGCTTCTCCGAAGTGATTTAATTAGAATGTGCAAAAGGGGGCAGGGGTATTGGGGACAGAAGTCCATCAGTGGCATTTAGGGGCAAAGCCCCAGTTGGGGTCTGGGGACAGTACCCCAGAAGCTGAAGATTATGTTAATGAATGCCTGAATTTTGCTGTTCTAGAAGAACAAAATTAGTATAACAGTAAAAAAGTAAACAGAAAATTAGGGTTGGCTCGAAGGAGAGAGGGCATCACACTATGCCCCACCCTTAAATACACCACTGTTTCTCTGCCTTGTCTCCTATCCTGTATGTTCACTTGCTGCAATACTGGTAGATTCTCTAAAATAATATTAAATCGTTAAGGAAATATACTTGTATATATAAAACTATACCATAGTCATTGCTTGCTAGCACTGGCCTTAAGCCTTTGATGAGTGGCATTGTCTGGTTATCACTGTCCATCTGAACAACTCTTTCTGTCTCGGTGACTTTCACGTTTGCATAGTTTATACATACAGTGACAACAACAAATTCCTGGCTTTAGTTGACACAAGCCGGGTCCAAAGCTGTTTTGCTAATGCATAAGCAAATGTTGCCAATTTCAGCTAGACAGTTCATCACTTTGGACATGCAGCAAACACATCGATGTGTTGACAGCAATTACACACAGCAGTTGTCCTGCCCCAGATTGGATTGAGCAGTGTTTTATGTCCCCGCCAACACAGTATAGGGTGGATGGGAGACAGTTTTACAGGTCAAAAGACCCAACCAACAGTATCAAAGTACTGAAGGAACAAATAGTACACAGACAAATCAAACATACAATAATCAGACATGAACACAAAACACAGCAAGTCCCCACCCCTAGTCTACACTAATATGGGGTGACTAGGGGACGGCTCCCACATGGGGCAGGGTTGCCAGAAGAGAACGTGCAATAGCAGGCGGCTAATATGGTTAAATGGTTTTGTGGCATTTTAAGCATGTGAACAGCAGCTATATATATAGTGGCATGTATAAAAGAAATTATTCATTTAGGACGGATATTATGTGACCTTTGAGATTAGAAGCTGTGCAGAAATTTTGGCGAATGACGTCAAAATCTACACAATTGAGGAGTTTTATGGACTACATTCTGGTAAACTCAGACATGACTAGCTTGTTTATGGTAGTTACAGCAGTGCTACCGGACAGAAGTAAACTGGCGACTTAGCATTTTCTTAGCCACTCACTGTGCCTCAGAAATGTTGACTGGATTGGATTGTGCAGTGTTTTACGTCCCCGTCAACACAGTATTAGGTTATATGGGAGACGGGTCACAAATGTTGAACAGTAGACAACTGATGCATTTCAGCATTCACAACGTTGTATTTCAAATACAAAATATTTTACATAAACACAAATCAACATTTGCGGCATGAAAATGCAAGTCACCAACACAATGGAAGACAGCTGCAACACAAGTGACGTGACTGACAAAGTGACAACGTTCAGAGACATTTTGTCGTTGTGTATCTGTAAGCATTGCAACCCAGAAAATACGTCCTCTACACTGTGAGGCAAAAAAATTGCACCCTTGTTCGTTTTGCAATAACTTGATCAAGCTGAGGTCTAGTAAGCCAGTTTTTGCAAACCTGAATGTATTGGTAACAAAAAGGTGTACAAATTTCACCTTTGCTGACCAAGCCTATTTTACAGTACGAAATTCAATAAACGTGTCAAAATTGTTCAACAACCAGAGCTAAAACTTTAAAAGTCATGACTGGTTAAAAGTTGTGAAACAAAAAAAACTGTAATGTAAGTTTCATAATAAATTATTGACAGTGGTGGAACAGCACATCATAACATGTTTTCAAAATGCTTTCCTTTGGCTTTGACACATGCATTAAGACAAACTCATCATTGGTCAATCGGTTGATCAGCAGTACTTTGCTGGATGCCAAAACACGCTTCAATCAGATGCAACTTCAGTTCATCAGCGTTCAGTTTTTGAGAGATTTCCGACAAATATGTTACTGCAGTACTCCACATATCCTGTAATCTAAAGGATTAATGTCAGGATTGTTAGGATGCCATAAGTCTGGAGTGATGAAGTCTGGTGTCTCGCGTTGCAGCAACTGTTTCACATTTTGCGTTGTTGTCTGCTACTAAGTAAGCGATAACAAATCTGATAAGCTGGTTCTCAGTTTTTGATTTTACAAAGACCATCAAACAGGCAGGAATGAGATATTCTCATGTGCATCTATATGCCAAATATTATCATAGTATGGCATAATTTTGCAAAGTTATTGTACCAATAAGAGGGGTGCAATTTTTTATGCCTCACAGTGTAGTAACCATAGGAGTAAATTTTGAATTACATTTTAATCTTTAAGAGTTAATTTGGAATATTCGTTTGAGATGAGTAGGGTTCAATACATTATAGGTTACTTCAGACACGATGGAGTACTGAGCGACATTATAATAGCTCAACAGTCAAATATAAAGTTACCGACTGATAACAACATGTAATATGAACATCACTAACAAAGTATTCATCAAAAGCATGTCCAGACTCTACGAAAATGTAGCTGGTTGGTCTATTAAACACATTCAAATACACAGAGAAAAACAAAGCATTGCATACGTCCCACAAATAACAAGAGCCAAAGTAATTTGGCAAAAGGCGACGACACTCGGATCATAATGACATCCATCACAGCACACAGCTTGACAATATCTTCTATCATATTCGCCAGGTGGAAGCACGCATCGCGGAGTTGGTCCTGGGAGAAGCATTTGGGACCCCATTTTGAGGGAAGGGAGGTCAGCGATGGTACCATTCGAAAGAGTGATGGTCGTTTCTTGTAGGCTCTCCATTGTGACCAATGTGCTGTCTGTAACCATTCGGCCACATCGAATGTCTCAGATGCTCGAATCAACAGGGGTGGTCACTGTGGGGCAAAATTTGGAGAAGAAAAGGTTGACTCATGTAAGCCAAATTTAACATGATCTGGGAGAGACATGGGGCTGTCGTATACAAAATACAACGTGTCAATATCTTCTGCCATTTGAGCACAATGCACGAACATGACAGACAGACCAAGGAACAGTAACAATACCAATAGGTTAATCACTTTCAGCAACGACACCTAAAAACAGACTTGCAGCTGTCCATAGGTGATCACGGATTTATAACATACCGTAAAGTGGGGCTACTTTGGACACTAGGGCTACTTTGGACGAAAACCGTCGAAAACATTCACCGTTAAATATATCCGTTCCTTACTTACTACTCTTCCAAAAGACATTC
>Ga0056114_1001382_pt1 | contig 10955 bp, 7 predicted proteins | sample WorMetHERISLAND1_FD_77005 | JGI IMG/M metagenome (GOLD analysis project Ga0056114, IMG submission 77005) | Marine gutless worms symbiont microbial communities from Max Planck institute for Marine Microbiology, Germany - Olavius loisae HERON... ...
AGGTTGTGGGCAGTGCCTGCGCCCGAAAATGTTAAGTGATATTTTCAGTTTCTCATTCACTCTGCTTTTGCCCAACTGCCTGTTGATATCGATCAGAATTTACAGCGGCATCGCGCGGTTTCCTTGCGGCAGCACGGCTTTCTTGTTAGTAGTTATTATTAGTTTCGTTTGGTATTGGTAATGTAACTTGCATTGATGCAACCATTGTACTATTGTCACCTGTTAGTGGTATGCTATTGCCCTTAGTGATGTTATTTTCACACGTGTTATACCTGTGAACATTAAATAAATAAATAAATAAATAAATAAAAAGACTACTCGATTCTTCTTGAAGTTGTTCTTAACAAACAGTATGGACATTGTTACAGCATGTCAGGAACAGTTCTATTGCAAATTACAAAATGACTTGTTTTCCGTAGGCCCTAAGTTCATAGAGTCTATAGTGATTTCATATAACTGTAGTGCACTTGGGTTTGTTTATTAAGGTTTATTCTTATTTGTTTTTCTCGCGTTTATTATACTGCTACCGTTGTTTATGTAGCGAAATAAAGATTTTCTTACAGGATGATCTTATGTGATTCGATTTGAAATTCAATCATCTAGATGCAATCTTGCACATGGCCTAAATGAGCTACACTTATGACGATGACTTGATTTGAGATTAGGGGGCTATAGCAGGCTGTTGGGGGCCGAAAATTACATTCGCAAAGGGTCTTACAAAGTTGGTGGTAGGGGACTAACTCTCATCAACTTGCACACTGTAAAGTTGTCAATAACTGATCGTCGTAATATACATATAGAAAATTCACGGCTATTGCAAACTGAAATGCATATTAGGACATAGTGTAGGCATACGTAACGCTCGACAATCATGACATTAGTTTAGCAGCAGCCAGCAGCACTACGCTGTCTCCGTGCCCGTGCAAGGAATGCACCTTGCTCATGGCATGGCCATTTATGCCACAGAAGAAAAAAGCGATTGCGGAACACCTGGAGAAGGGACCTGGAGTCAGAAATGTAGACGGCCGGTGCTCAAGACAAAACTGGATGTAGAACTGGTCTGTGGCATGATTGTGTTCCACTAGGAACGACAAGGAACAAGTCAAGTAGTCAAGGTGCCCGTGTCGTAAGATTCCGTGCATAGAAAGATTGTCCCTAGTTTGTTGATCATCCAGACGACGAAGCCGAAGTGGGGAGCGGTTCTCCTGAGCCCTGCATGGCGTATGCGTTGTGAAATATTCACTGCGTTCGGCCGGGCTATACGTTATTATTGCGCTGGCCACAGTTTACCGTGATGTCATGACTGCGTCGCCGCAGCGTGACTGCACGTTTACTGCCGTCATCACTGCTCTGTTGCGTCATTATTAAAAAATAACGTGACCTTTCGGAGACCTTTCGTGACGTCACAACTGAACTCATCTACGCTTACCCACTGAGTTCTGTAACAAGAAGCCAAGCTGTCGCTAGGATAGCCGACCGTACTGCCGCACAGCAGACTATCAATTAGTGCTGGCTAAATAGCTTCTCCAGCTGTTTTCGAGATTTTGGGGTCTACGCGTATTAAGGTCATGAGTTTGAACTTTCGGGGCACGTGACGTCATCGGTCGCGTGGCGGATTGATTCCCCATAAGCCATTTCCTATTAGTGGTCCTTTTGAACCAAGCCTGTATCTCTAACTATTTCCGAGATATTTAATGGCGAATTTGACGCAGTTGGTTGACATGGCCTTACGAGACCTCTAAAAATGTCAAGGTCATTCATTTTCAAATCAATCAAATCAAATCATAAAGATTTCTATAGCGCCCCCTACAATAATGGACGGGAGCGCTTAACAAAATATATAGGCCTAATTATAAAATACGAAGTAAAATACAATATAGGAGTGTCACAGGAATGCGGGGCCATAGGCAACATTAAACAATAATGTCTTGAGGTGTTTCTTGAATGTAACAGTTGTCGTGATGTCGCGGTCTCGCGGATGTCAGCTGGTAATTCATTCCAGGCCAGTGGAGCAGCAGTAGAGAACGATCTGGATCCGAAGGCAGTCCGTGAGCGTGGAATGTCGAAGTGGCCTCGGCCTTTTGGTAGCAATCGATTCCATGTGTGCGACTTCCTATATGTTGGCAATAACTTTTGCTCTAAGACGCACCATTTGGCCACAATCGTTACAGACAGACAGATAGACAACAGACAGACAGATGCTACACTATAGCATAAGCGCGACCATTAGTACGGTCGGCTAAAAATACAGTCAACGTAAGTCGATCTACACCACATTGTTTGGCCAATAATCTTTGACATTATGCGGTCCACCCTCCATAGCGGGCAGCATTAAGCGTTGCACCCCGTCCGTCTGTCGCTCCGTCGGTGACAGACAGACGTCCGTTCCTTGCTTCCGATTTTCTCGAACTAGGAAAGTCGTAGAACCTTTTAATTTAGTGGAAGCACAGCGCTGGACAAGAGTAACTAGGAAGAGCAAATTTGAGGTCTAAAGGTTAAAGGTCAAGGTCGCTAGGAACGAAAATGTAAAAATCGTTTCTGAGAAATTATAAACAGTTGTTATTAGTCAAAACATTTGTTACGATGTACGCAAATAGTGCTTTTGCAGTAGAATTATATCATCATGTCATTTATGTGGAGCAGTCTGTCATTGTCTCAGCCTGCACAATGAATAGTTTCAAAGTAAGGTTATTAGCATTCTGAGCGAACGAGAAAATGCAGAGGAAGTTGATAAAATGGTATGCCTATCAGAGTAATTGTCGCTATAATAATAAGTTTCTTACATCGCCATGACGGAATGGACATCGAGAACTACCTGCGTACGTACTAGACAGTACTACTGCTAATACTATTTATTGTGAACTTACAATGCAGGTTCGCTGCCACAATTGGGCGAGAAATTGCCTGTAATGGTGACACAGTGAGTGATGGTAAGCCCAGAGACGGCAGATAATGGCAGAGGCAGTTGACACATACACTCGCAGTCACTCGGCGTTGAGCGATTATTGTTGATGGCGGTCTTCAGTCATTGTCACAGCATTGACTTCACACGTCAGCTGTTTATAGTACTCGCCGAGTTCGCTCTCCATCAACTCTCTCTGCCAGTCTCACGTGCCTGCCTCCCACTGTACATGTACCACGTCACGAGTCACGACAATTGCGTTTACCCGCCTGATCTGCAATGCCTCGGACGTCCCATCTTCATTATACCATCGCAGTCATTTGGAATGGCGTGAATTTAAATTTAATCTGAAACTTTTCACTCAGAAACTGCCGAGACGTGAGCATACGATATCGCGAGGTGGGGTATATTGTGAATGAATCCAAGACTCGAGACTCGTAGCTGCACGAGTTGTAATGTTGTACTCCAGCAATGTGGGGCCCCAGAGCCAGAAATTTACATCCGCCATCCCTGTTCCCCCAACTGATTGACCTAGATTCGTGAAAATGGTAAATGGATCCCGATATTATAGAGCGCTTGAAAGCGTCAGCATAGCATCAGCTTTATCTACCGCTCTTACCATTTACCCATGCCAGATCCGTGTCCATCAAACGCTGACAGTCTTAAACTCCAACTTCTTAGAGCTCGGAAGAAGGAGTGGTGGCCGGCCACAGCGGACAGTTTACCCCAGGCGGTTACCTGTCAACTGTGATACACAATACGTTAGCAGGCATCGAAATTCGAACCCCCCCCCAACCTTCCGATTGTTAGTCCGACGCGATACCAGTAGCGCTACCGAGACCACTATTGACAATTGACAAGGTGACTTATAACACCCAAACCATGATTTCTAGGGCTCGACATCACCTATGCCTACCTACCCATTCCAAGGAGGCGGATGCAGGGACGTTTGTGGGGATATGCTGTTCATTGAGGGCCTTCTAGTTCTAGCCGCATTCTCTCACATGACAGGGCGGAATCCATCGGGATAGGCCTATGCCTTCTACTGAGATTATGAGATCCTTTCTACTGTAGTGATTATTGTGAGTCGTGTATTATGGAGTCTTGTTGTACTGGGTACTGGTACTGGTACTTCAGCCTCATGTACTGATACTGGTACTGGTACTTGCTTGTTGAGTACTTGATACAAGACTGGTATTATGCGTGTGTTTCTAGTGGTCAGGAGTCTTTCGACACTCTCGGACGAAAAGCGACTGATCAAGCGGTTGTTGGAGAAGTACGAAGGGATCGGCGTGATAGGCCGACCAGTCACCAACATGTCGCAGACGGTCAGCGTCTCGTATGGGATGTCGCTCATACAGATACTGGATGTTGACGAGAAAAACCAAGTCCTCACCATCAACGTCTGGAGCCGATACGTACGAACATTTCTCGCTATTATTCGGCGACGTCGCTCAAAGCGATTTTGCCTATTGGTATCACTGTTACCGTTCCGTGGTCTGTCTGTTTGTCTGTCTGTCACTCTCTGTCTGTCACGTTCGTGCATTGTACTCAAACTGCAGAATATATCGACACGATTTCTTTTGCATACGACAGCCCCATGTCTCTCTCAGATCGTGTTATTGGGCTTACATCGCTTTCCCCTTCCTCCCCAAAATTTTGCCCCAAAGTGACCCTCTCCCTGTTGATTTGAGCAGCGGAGACATTCGATCGCAAATTGCGACCGAATGGTAAGAGATAGCGCAATGGTCATAATAGAGAGCCTATAGGAAACTACCATCGCTCTTTCGAATGATACCATCGCTGTTTCCTTATAACCTCCTCTTCCCCCAAAATGGGGGTCCCAAATGCATCCCAAGACCAACTTCGAGACGCGTGCTGCCACCTGGCGAATATGATAGAAGATATCGGCAAGATTTCTTTTGCATACGACATTATCAGCCGAGCTATACCGCCTTTCGCTAAATTACTTTGACCCTTGTTCGTTTAGTTAATTACTGCGTTACCAGTATAACCACCACGTTGATGATATATGTTTGAAAATAGCATGGTCATCCGAATAGCAAATCCTTTTAGCTCTAAAATTGGCCAGCACAGAAACATAAGTCGAGGATTTGCCTACCTCCATCATCCACATCGAACAATACTTATACTACTATAAGTAAATGTAAGTTGCAAGAAGTAATAATAATGATACAGCACTGGGCCTACCGGTCTGGTACTAGCTTGCCGAATAGCTGGCGTTCGCAATAATAATAACATACAGTCCAATATTTTCACTCAATAGATCAGTTTCAGCGAAACTATAGACTACAACAATTGACGAAGATTTATTTGACATAAACTAAAGCCGAAGATTGTCAGAACCGCAGGGAAGGAGCTTGTTCAGTGACAGCGCCCTAGAAGCTAGATTCGCTGCAGCTGCGCAGACGAAGAAAATCTGCCGCTAAGCCACTGTAATGGAGAGTGGTCATTATGAGCAAGACAGTACGGCATTAGAAATGTCCAGTTGACTCTGTACAACGACGTGTAGCTAACCAAACAGTTCGCTGTCACGTGTCTTGCTTGCTGTAAATTGTTTGAACGCACACAACAAAAGATCCATCGCCCATAAAACAGTTGCAACGAAACTAGTCTCCTTAAATACTTTATGTTTGTTAGCAATCAAGCAATGCAATTGAAATTATGTGAGTTAATTTTAAATATTTAAAGGTGATTTGTTGCATTTATCAGGCGATCATCTTCATTAAGCAAATCAGATCACATTGAACATTTACTACATGCAGTTAAAGGCAGAGCTAGACGTTGTCATGGTTTGTCAGTTTTGCGCCCGTCCGAAGGTTACGCTACTATCTGGCGAACGAATGCATGGAAACAAAATCCCTAAAGCTCTGTTAGTAACTTTGGACGTATCTCCTACCGTTTTCGAGATATTGATGCATTTAGCTCAAAAATAGCTCGATTTTCTCACCCTATACAACTGTTTGACGGCCGCTCCCTAGCGGAGGAACGCGGTGGTTACGTTGATATCGCAGGGCGTTCCTCCGCTAATAATAATAATTATTAAAAGTTACTATTAATGACTAATAGGAAGTTGCATATGCACTTTCGATTGACAGCAAGATCGATGACCTTGGATGACCTTGAACTGCTATAAGTTCGAATTTTCAGAAAATTTTGCGGGATTTCGCAGATTTGGGAGTCAACAACAGCTAAATGAATGAAGATAGACCCGTGTTGCCAGCTACAACGTTGTAAAAACCCACTGAATATATTTTTTAACATTTCATTTCCGCACACTAAAGGTTGTTCGGAAAATTGGCTGGGTTCTTCGTAACGGGGCGCAAAACGAGGGAGAGGTGGAATAAAGTTGCGAATATCACGCTATATCTTAGAAGCGGTACAGGCTAGCGCCAAAGTTACTATAGAACGTGATTATGAAGTCATATGCGATCTATCGAATGGTATCGTTTTCAATGATCTCCAGTGTAATGTGTCGCTGACGCACGGTCCTTCAGTGATAGCCGAGCCTCTTGTTATCGCTGTTCAGTCATTCGCAACGATCTCAGTTCATTGGCGCCAATATTTCGCTGAGACATCGATCTCTCGCTGTGTTCGTCTCACTATGAATCGCGACGAGGCATCGCGTGGCGTGTTCTTGCCACCAGTGTTGATGTATTAAACATGAAAATCATGATGCCAATATCTGTATTAACAGCAGCCGGGGGTCGCCCTCTTGCATAATATACGAAGTACGGCCCCGATGGCCGTACGGCATGCGGCCTTTACTGTATTCTCATGTCAATACGTTCGTCTGCAGGAACTATCCCACTCCTTGACATTTAATCGTTTGACTTCTGAAGATTATGGTTGTGAGATCAGTAAAATCGTTTCACTGTCAGTGAGCTGTTTACTTACTTAATTACTTACTTGCTTATTTACTTTACTACAGTATTCTGTAGCTGGGAATATAACCGTAGGTCAGGAGGCATAGTACTGGTCACTTGACACAGACCCTCATGTTGGCTCCAGGCCAACGTGAGGTATAAGCAAAGCACGCTAGCTGCACTCGTGAATAAATTAATACTTTAATTGTAATTATAATAGTTCAAAATACACTGACATTGGAGCTTTGGGTGTATGTTTGAATGTAGTCGTGGGTCGACATACTTCTGGCATGGAAGCCTGATGATTTCGGCGGAATTGACATCGTACGAGTGCCTGTCGCTCAGATCTGGACGCCAGATATCGTCCTGTACAACTAGTAAGCTGCTCTACACGTGTCCTCACTCTCACTTACTGAATACAGGTAAATATCAAGGTATGGCCGAGTTCGTGACGTTACATGTACCTGCCGGGCTGCAGTCACCAGTACGATATATCTATGAATAGAAGAATCGAAAGATAGCTATAGCCTTTGTCTTTCATGGTCCCAGCAGGTGCTACAGTTTAGGCCTGTTAGCCCTATTCCACTGTCGCACTCGTAGTGCCTATCTCTACTATAGTGTCTGGAGTGGTATACGTCGTGTCGCTAACTCCACGGCTGCAGTCATGCGTGAACAACAACTGGGCATTGATCATCGGTCACAACTCGCGACAATGGAATAAGTGTGTTCAAAACTCTGTCTATAGAGTGGGATAATTCGTTACCACTCACTTATCCCACTCTATAGACAGTGGTTTAACATACCACGAGGTCCTGGGGGACTAACTTTACCTATATATGACAATTAGGCCTAATGAAGGTGAATGAACTATCTGTTTAGACTGCTATACTGGACCTTGGCGTCGATGCTTGAGGAAGGGGAGGGCACAGATCGGGATTCTCGATATTCTGCTAAAGGACTAAGGGACCCAACTGTTGTTAGCGTTGCAGTATTCTGAATTCTTGGGAACTTTAAGATATTCTCTTCGCTACCAATTGGCACAACTTAGTACCTAATCATTTGTAAAAAAATGTCTCCGTAACTGTAATATTTAAAATAATCCTTTGACGCTCATTGTTGTCATACGGGTACAGTCATAAAGCATCCCGTGTCAGACCAGGGTAAGCTGTCATTTGTAATTTTTGACATCCGGGCACTCTGACGCACAGGATGCTTTATAGCTGTACCAGTATGTCAACAGTAAGCGTCAAAGGGTTAAGCTACTGATCACTTAATGACAGTGGCTTTTGAGAACAAGAAAGCCAGCTATCGCAAACAGATCGCGCGTCCGCGTGCGCAGTCAGTCTTTTGTGTTGTTTATATTTCAACATTGTGATAGAATCGTTTAAAGATTTAGAAGTTTTTGTTTTGTATTTAGCAGCTGTAAGTTCTTCTTATACGATTTTGTTTTCATGGATCGCAGTGCATTTCATGTTAGCAGATGAAATTACCATGTTGAGAGAATAAGCGAAGAAGTATTCGGTTGTACTTGTCTCGTGTGTGTGTTCTGCAGTGCGGACAGTCGACTGAAGGAACACCGCGAAACGATGGCGGTAATAAAGAGCAACGGAGAAGTGTTGTGGATACCGCCAGCGATACTCAAGTCCACGTGCGCCATCGACATCAAGCATTTCCCGTTTGATGTACAGGTGACCGAACAGTAGTACCCTGATAGCACTAATGATACGATGATAGACCCACGTCGCTGATAGCAAACGCCTAAGTCCACAGGACACGTTGCATGCATTGTAGCCTATATCCCGTCTCTATCGGTGCATGTACTGTACAGCCTATTGTTACATGTTAATGTATGAAATTGGTTCAATGTTTGGAATTTTAATTGGTTTAATATGACAGTCTGAAGCATTTGGAATCGATGTGCGTAGACGGAATACGAATAAGAAGCGAATTTATTTAAAACGTTTACGTTATAACAGTGTTGGAATTGACCTAAAAGAACCGGGGGGTCAGCTGCCGAAATGTTTGAAATTTTGCAGGGGATTGAAATTTAAAGCCGATTTTCACTCAAAAAAATGAGCGTCTGTAGACTTGAACTGGGGGTTCAACCCCCCAAGCCCCCGACAATGCCAACCCTGCGTTATAAGTGGACTTATTATCCCTTCAATGCTTGCTTCTACGCTGTTGATAGACACTCACGGGTATAGGGACAACATCTAGAAAATATCGTAGAATTTCGTGTAACTCGGGAGACCGGGTCTTTTTGTTCGGCTAATTTCAGCATATCTCCCCTTTCTTCTCCACTCTGATCTGCGTCGTGATTTTTTTTTTAAACAACAGCACAAAAGCTTAACGTTTTCAGCTTATTACGTTCTCTTTATGTTTATTTCTTGGGGTTAAATCTAACCCGGGTTAAAATAATGATACATGCACATCAGTTTAACTGGCGGTCGCTAGGTGGACACATAGTGACGCAGACGGGCCCTGAAAACAGGCGAGTTGCAGACGGCGCCTGAAAGAACCGATGGTCGGGATAGTCTCCTATGATGAAGAAGAAGTCCATTCCGAGCTGTATGACAGGGTGACTAACTGAAAGACCTTCTGTCAGATCACGACAACGTGTCAGTGACACTGTGGTGTGCAGTCGTGTCATCTGAAGTTCGGTTCGTGGACCTACGACGGTTTCATGCTCGACATATCGTTCCACGAAGATCGCGCCGAGGTGGACACTAGCGACTACGTCATCAGCAACGAGTGGGAACTGCTGGAACAGCCCGGGCGGCGCAATGTCCGCTACTACGCCTGCTGCGGCGACCATCCGTATCCGGACCTGACTTTCACGCTGCGAATACGACGACTTTCTGCCTTCTACAACTACACTATAATGCTGCCTTGTGTGCTCCTGTCGTTTCTCACCGCCGTCATCTTCTGGCTGCCGCCCGAGTCGCCAGCCAAGATCATGCTAGGTTTGTCTGTGCGTTATCAGATGAGGGTCACGTGACGTGCCTCTTGTCTGTGACGCATGTGCACCCTGGCTCTACGGACGAACTTTTTCGGGAGGATCGCTAATCATTGTACATAATCGTTGTACTGAGTAAATAAGTAGGCAAGTAGTTTTATCATTTTCATGACATAGTGATGACAAGCACCCACACTTACTTAACCATTTATAAGCTCTCAGCTGTGTCGACAATGAACAAACAGATTCGAAACTGCTGACGATAGCCGATGCGCTGAGCGATACTGCAGTTTCAGACAAGAACAAAAAGCCAAGCTGTCGCTAGGATAGCCGACCGTACTGCCTTTCGGGGTCACGTGACGTCACGGTAACGCGACCATTTGAACATCCCGCAGGCCATTTCCTATTGGTCGTCCTTTGGAACGGAGTCTACATCTCCAGCCATTTTTGGGATATTGCGTTCTAAGCATATTGGGGTCACGTGACGTCGTAATTAATTGATTCCTCGTAGGCCATTTCCTATTGGTGGTTCTTGGCAACCAAGCCTCTATATCTAACGGTTTCCGAAATATTCAATGGCGAATGTGACGCAATGGTTGACATGACCTTTATACGACCTCTAAACAAAGGTCAAGGTCATTCATTTTGGCACCAATCGATTTCTAATATACGACTTCCTATAGGCTGTCAATAGTAAATTTTGCTCTTAGACGCGCCATTTAGCCACAATACATTCCGTGCAGACAGACAGACAGACAGGCGGAGAGAATAACGAATAACGATATGGCGCTCGCATATAATAGCATATATACAGGGTGGCCCAATAAAAACTGCACATTTTTGAGATACCAAATTTTTGTAGCCACTACAGATATAATCACGCGGTTTTTTGCTGAATTGTTCAGAAATTACAGCAGAAAACAACAAGCGACAATTTTTTTAAACTAGTGTTAAATGTTCTTTGTAAACTAGCCAAAATATGGTACCTAGTAAATGTCAGTGCTAACACACTCTAACAATATCAATTTTGTAGTATGCCACAGAGTTTTATCACAATCCGTGTATACCTTATTAAGCCTAATTCAGGCGATGCTCAATATGTCCACCTTGAGCACGAATGACCAGGGTAAGTCGTTTTGAGAACTGGTCTATGGCAGTGTCAACCAAGTCCTGGCTGATCATCGCAGATGACATCAACTATGACGTAGTC
>Ga0056114_1001383_pt1 | contig 10952 bp, 6 predicted proteins | sample WorMetHERISLAND1_FD_77005 | JGI IMG/M metagenome (GOLD analysis project Ga0056114, IMG submission 77005) | Marine gutless worms symbiont microbial communities from Max Planck institute for Marine Microbiology, Germany - Olavius loisae HERON... ...
GTGATTTCCCAAGGTAAGGTAGTTGCACTAGATAGGTGAGGTGGGAAATGAAACCATCTTTCGATGACGCATAGACTTGCTACTAACTATGCCAAAAATTATTGTAATCGGACACCTATTGTTGAAGTTATTGTAGAAAATGTAGTCACATGTTTTTTTTGGGACACAGTGTATATATAGTGTACCATGAAGTTGACTGTTAACGGCAAAACACCACGCTCGCATCCTTCACGCACGAAGTCCTTAGGCCTATCTTATAACGCTCCAGTGGCATGGAACAGTTTACTTGCAATAGTTCGTATTCGTTTAAACTCAAGTTCAAAACTCATCTGTTTACTTTATGTTTTTGATGACTGCCTATCCGTTTTCAGCCGACCGTTTTTAGCCGGTGATCTATCGTATGGTGGTAACCTTGCTGTTCCAGCCACAAGGACGCTCCGATACGGTCCTCGCAGCTTCGCCGTGGCAGGACCGTCCACCTGGAACTCTCTTCCAGCGCCGCTACGCTGCTGCTGTCTTACATCCACGTTCCGTCATGATCTGAAAACTGAACTGTTTATCAGAGAATATCACTAGCACGCTCGCGACTGTTTCTGGCCGTAAGAGCGGGCGAACATAACTTTTCGACTCATCATCATCATCGTCGTCGTCGTTTAACAAAGTCTTGAAGCTTGGCGCTCCCCCGATTTTTTGATTCAAAAGGTCAAGGGTCACGATCTCAGAGTAGGCCTATTATTACATCAGGTTGGCATGGGTCTGTATCTCGAGCGAGAGAATGCATGTTGTGATGTGGTGCAGGACTGGATCATTGCTCCGGAAGGTTACGCGGCGTTCTACTGTGACGGCGAGTGTTCGTTCCCTCTCCACGCTCAGATGAATGCCACGAACCACGCCATTGTCCAGACGCTCGCCCACCTCATGAAGCCGCTGTCCGTCCCGCAGCCTTGCTGTGCGCCCACCAAACTCTCACCCATCTCCGTCCTCTACTTCGATGACAACTCCAACGTCATACTCAAGAAGTATCGCAACATGGTCGTCCGAGCCTGCGGCTGTCACTGACAAGCTGCGCTGGTTGTTGAATATTCATAGGCCAACACGGAATATTCATATATTTCAACAATAACCTGAACAAGCCTATACATCCACCTCTTTCCGCTCTGTATCGCTATATCGAACCCTGTGGAGTGTGGACTGGCTGAATATGCACATATCTAATGTGAATATCAATTCAACCAACTGCAGAGTAAATGACTCTCGTGGTAATGTTAGGCCTAAATTCTGTGACTTTCGTGTGACATGTCAATGTTTTCCTGGAAGCTGTCATCTAGTGCTACAATAATCATGCATTTCAGCTTCGCAAGTTGATCAGTTGTGAAAGAATTAAATTAAAATATTAAAAACACATCATCATTGTCCGAACCCAGAAATTCTTAGACAAAGAATTCCAAGCTATGTGGTCACCACGATACCTCAAAGTCATGGACAGACAGACGATGTGCCGTAGCAATACCATGCTCTGCATAGCTTTGCGCGGTAAAAAATTAATTATATGTAGTCTACACCGTCAGTGATGATCACTGAATTTGATTAGTTGTAATGGCCTAGGACGGCTTGCTACATGTAGTGAAAGCAGTGTCAGTAACCTATACCCATAGAATATATAATACACACGTCGTCCACGCGAAAAAAAATCTTTTTGTAGTCATCAGCAACCAAAGCATATATAGTGACAATCAGAAAATTCAACACTGGAAACTGTAGAACACTGCGTGAAATAATCACTTGTCGATATTCACAAGAATAATTCTTCGTTCTCCAGTGTGTTCCAAACAAAAACCCAAAATAATTCAGCCAAATAATAAGCTACGGTGTAGTAGTTTTACAAAGGCAAACACTGTAATGTTAAAGAACTGGGGGGGGGGGGGTCAGTCCCTGCAAAAAGCAAATACTATGCCACATTAAAGAACATCAATTGCTGCTTGCTGGCAAATTAAGTGTAGATATGAATGAAAAACAAAGGTGCTAAATTTCACGTCAAAATTCTACATGGTCGGAAAAGGAACAAGAAATTAATGTAGGGAATTACTTTTTTTGGCACACACTGTGTAGATCATGGTATTACCGAATATACTAGATATTATAAAAATCTAGATAACATATAATATAGATAATATTAGATATTATCTAGTATATTTGGTATTACTTAGCCAGTGTAGTTCCAAGTCTACAATGTCATCGATGATGTAAATTACAACAGCACTAGAACGCCAGTAACAAAACGACCATAACTGAAGGAGGCGACAACACCAAAATTTCACGAATGGAAGGTTAATTAGAGCATACGAGGATGGATGGTTGGGGTTTGATGGCATTTTAAGCACACCAACAGTGGCATAGTGTAGCCTAAGTGAGGCGTTTACAGCATACAAACTTCAACAATTACACGTGCATCACTATGCGTGATTGGTAGCGTGTGCAGCATCCGCAACTGAGGGATTAAAAAGCAGCGTATAGCTCTTCATCGGAAACTCACCTCAGAGCTATGGGATGTCACCTGTCGTAAGGGTGTTACCTGCCACCCGACACAGGTGAAAACAATGCGCCCCACTTTTTACGACTGAATGTCACATTTACATGTCACATTTACATTCAGTTTAACAAAAGCAAATTTCACATTTTTTTCCGATACAGGACAGCATAGTCCATCCGACATCACTCTCACTCTTCATCTGCCACTGATTTCTGCACACCATTTATGCACGGTGTACAGAAAGAACTGCAGCTCAATAGAAACATTCTTACTTACTTACTTACTTAAAAAACATCTTGTATCACCCTGCAGACAACATCAACAATCAGACGGCAACTCAGAAGCAAACCTGCTACAAAATATCGCACAACATTAAACAGCAAGCATCTAGTTCTCTACTTGCTGACTGTACTACACGTTGCACAGAAACAACACTGAAAAACATCATTATTCATTTACATATCAGTTCAACCACGTCGTTCTACAGTTAACACTGAATGGAAATAATAATAATAATAATTAATAACAAAAACTAACATAAATCGAAAATTCACACTGGGATCATGCACAACTGTACACGAGCTGAATTAACATAGCTTATCACTCTATTTATAAGAATATTTCTTTCGGTATAAAATGACGTGTCCTTCCAACAAATAAAAGGAGACTCACTAAGCACTCCATGACTGTACAACAACCGTATGAATAAGAATGCTAACAGTCTTCTCGACTGGATTTTAATACTTCACAAAAATGTTAAAGTTGATCAAATTAATTACAAACTGGAAATAGTAACAATGAAAACAGCTACCTTCGTTGATGTGTGGTTCTATCAGCATAGAAAAAACATAGACACGGTTCACACTCTGATTTTGATGACAAAAATCCATGATTATGATGGAAAAAATTCCCCCAAACCTCTCTAAACGTCTCCTTGTTACCTGTTATGCTGCTAGCACTCAATCACTACCTTTACTGCATGTCCATATGCACAGCACCGGTTGTTGTTATGCACATACCATGAATGCAATAATTTCCGATCCATTTTCCCTCACCATGATTAATGATTATTGATTGAAAATTATTACAGTAATCAAAAAATGTCAAGAGATATCACTGACGGACAACCTTCATGACCTGCAGAAACACTCTTGAGGTCAGTTGAAAAGGTAATGAGAGATAATGTTGAAAGATTTTCCAGCAGACACTGATACAATACAATACGATAGAAGAGTTTAACGTGGAGTTAAAAACTGAGTATTCAGCTTAATCTAGCACATGTAGGCAGAAAATAAAAAAAAGAAGAAACTAAAACAAAACAAACGAAGCCAGTGTCCCTTTAATTCAGTACAGGTTAAGATCCGTGAAGGCAGTCCGGAAGCAATGAGAGTGACTATGGAGGAATGAAGCCAATAGCTTGTGCAACAAGACAGGTTTCGTTACTTTCAATTAAGATTACTAGTTTGGTTTATCACAGCAGACTGTCAGAAATGTAGAAAATTAACACAGAGACAGGTAGACAGCAGCAGTAGAAGTGTCAAAGGTGGGTGATGGTGTATTTTAAGGGTTGTCCTTTATCGCTTATTTCACACTGTAGTTGTTGGCAGTGAAAAAGACGACAGCTATCTACAAGGCACTGAATACAGATAGTACAAACTACACTACAAACATCATACTAGATCATGACATGTGTCATGTGACACGTTTGAGATGTGAACTTGTTTCTACCATCAAACATCAGTGCCACATCCAGGGCCTTGCAGTATCCACACGGACGGATGGAGCAGTGTTTTACGTCCCCGCCAACACAGTATAGGTTATATGGGAGACGGTTGCAGTATCCACAACTGTAGAGTTTGCGCGTGGGGGGGGGGGTTAACAAGTTTATAACAATGAAAAAGAAAACTGATCTGCCGATAGATAATGCAAGTCAAGGAAGGGTCATGGAAAAAACACCAAGGGTGGTCCACAAGATCCCTAGACGTGGCACTAACAAACATAACATGTGACAGACACGACACTATTTCGGTACACACTTAACATTCAACAGATATACTGGCAGTTTTATCACCTATATACAGCAACAGTGCACAATATGACAATATTATGATTGGTATCGCAGAGCAGACTAATTACACACTAGCAGCATAGAGTAATCATAATGGACATAGAGTAATCATATCTTCATATCTGTGCGAGTTTATTTCATTTTCAGGACTAATTTTAATTAATCTATTTTACTGTAAAAAAGGGCCACCAGCACTAGATGAGCTTTATTGGCTTTTCTTGTAGCCCGCCATGTGTAACTTTTAGACATTGGCAAATACATGCAACCATGATGCAATATGATACATCCTCCTCACAGCCGTCATTTGTAATTTTTGACATCTGGGTACTCTGACACTCAGCCCTGAGCGTCAGAGTGCCCAGATGACAAAAATTACAAATGACGCCTCAACCCGGTCTAACACAGGATGCTTTGTAGCTGTACCCATATGGCAACCGTGGGCGTCATGTGCTAAGCACCACGCCCATCTTCCATCACAGTTTAGGTACATGTTCCAGTAGGCGTGGTTGTAATGCACACTTTAGGCTCAGCCAATAGCAGCATAACAACAAATTCACTGTACGTCAACCAGGAGACAACCTTCCCAGTCAAACTCCTGGCTGGTTCAGAAGGCCAAGAACATCACAAACAGCTAATGATTACATACACTGTCGTATAGAACAGTGTCAGTACCGTGTAGTTCAGAACACATGCAATGAGAATGTTAGTATACTGCCGCTTCACAGACCTGCTTTCTGCCATCACGGCAAACAAGACACGAACAATGAGCCAGTCAGCAAACAAGAGAACAGTCAGTTTAAACAGCCTTGCTTGCAGGTCAGCCTGTGAAAACGCTGTTACATCAGCACATCTGAAGCTTATTAATATACATAGCCAACACCCAACCTCAGAAAGTGAGTGAGTAGATTCTTACCAGCACATCAGCACCATCAGACATAGAAAACTACAAGTACAGTGACGGTAAATTACTGCAGATTAAGCTACGACCATTAATGGCATTTTATTGAGTCCTGAAAGCAAAGATGTACAGTATCAAAAAAATCACAGTTACAAATAATATTTTTAAAATTCTTTTACTACTTTCAGTTTCGTTTTTAACTAGCTGAGTTTTTCAGAGTTACTCCTGGTTGGGCAGAACTTCCAAAAGCAAACCTCTGGGATTTCCGAAGCAGGTTTTCATGGGCGGGATTCCCTTTTCATCAGCCAACCAGTATACACACCACACAGTATGTCTAATTGAAAGTTACTTAACAACGACAATAAACAAAACAGGTGAATGCCATTAGCAGAACGATACGGCTTTCACCATGGAGGAAACCTGACCATAGAATCAATTGTAGACAACGATAGTTCATTATCTAACTAAACAAGGCACATGATCCACCAAAATTAAACTCTAGAGAAATGAATCCTAAATGTATATAATATCAAATAAAAAAACAGTACTCAATGAATAAAAAAATTTGATTTTTGGAGGATGTTTTCTACAGGCCGCATGCCTTACTGTCATCAATAGGATCACTAAACTGAAGGCTAATAGACTGACACCAGAAACTACAAAACTTAACGAGGGCAGGAAAAAAATCAGGAAAATGAGATAAACATTCAGCGCGTCGGCTAAAGATGCTAAGTAAACGAAGAATAAACGAATGCCAAAATGTCAAGACATGTAGTGAGATAAAAAAACTGAAAATTCTCAGACTCATCAGAGTAGACCAAAAACAAACGATAGTCAATGGACAACGAGCCATCAAAGGAGGAAGATGACAATTGCCGTTAACTAATGCATGCGTTATGTTGAGCTGATTACAAACACCGCTCGAGATATTCATGTAAATGTAACTTGTTGGCATTAAAAAACACAGTAGTAATAATTGTCTACCACAAGCCACTGTCTTCTCCCCAAACGAAAGACGTATGCTAAACTTTGCCACCAACGCTTCACCCTTTCACATCTCACAAACGTGTGCCGAAAATGACGACGAAAGGGTGAGCTAACATGGCCACAGCATGACAGCAGCGTACACACAGACGACAAGATAAATACGGAAACAAACAGAAACCAATCTGAAATTGTGCAAAATTTCACCAAAAGCCAACTACCGGTAATTGCAGTCAGAAATATGCAGATAAAATGCACACAAACAGCAAATTTTATGAATGAAAAAATAGCAACAAAACTTGAGAGAAAAATACGTGCGACAACAGATGAGAGATGAGACAACTGAGACGGTAAATGAAACCTTGATCAGAACACATCAACTATCACTGCTATAGACACATACAAATAACTAATTAATTAATCGAGTAATTCTGAGGTCTTGAAATCGTCACCAAAGCTGAATAGAGCTAAGGAAGGTTATACATCAAACAAGACACATTATGGGTCATTTTGGGGATTTGTCACTCAAAAAAGAAGTTATATAAAATAATTTGGTTAATAATGTAAACATATTCCACTAACAACCAGTTGTTGTGCGCTTCTTCTACACATTCTGCATCTCTGACCAGACACAGAGTTATCTGCATTAATAACGTAATGTGCCAAAGCCTCCAGTCTACCATGCAAAAGTACTGTAGTTCTGGAAAGGCAAAACAAGGTATCGAAAGCTACAAATAATTGCATTACAAAAAGCACGAAATGACAGAACCTTTGTGTTGACTCCTTCACTGTAGAACGAACTCCCAAGTATACAAACTCTTGACTACTTGGTCTAATTATGCAACGACGTACCTGAACTGATTAACAGTATCAATCAATCAATCAATGCCCAGACATTATGTGGTATCTGCACAATAGAAATATCCAGTGTCGGGCAAGTAATGTAATTTGTTCAGTTACCGGTACTCACTTGACTAAATCATAATCTGCCGTCATTGTGTCGTGCCTGTATCACATCACTGCAGCTGCTCAGTCTATACCCACGGCGTGCATGGATATGGCGATCGACTCCATCTGCATGTATGTGTGCATGCATGTATGTCTAGGTCACCATCACTCATAAATACATCAGTGGACACTGGACATCTAGTTGTAACTCCGGGCTTCTAATTAACTCACCTCCATTTCCTGCTATACACAGTACAGCTGAGCACAGTATAACATTGACCGACGAGGGTCTTTGGAGTGTTCGGATTTTCCAAAGCCAAATGCCTTCATGAATCCAACGAGCGACGTAACATCACTGGAGAAAAACGCCGTTAACGCCAAGACTCGGAGAACATCTCACGTGCACCGTGGAACACGTACATGTACTGGCACACAGCAACCAGGTCTCTCCCGATGCTATCAGTTATATGGGTCGGTGACAGACCATGGCATTGTGGATCCTCCTTGCAGCACAGTACGTAAAAATATATTTGTCTAACATGCAGGTAGCGTCACTGACTGAGCACAGATATTGATATACAAAAGTCAGAGCCATCTGACATTCCAGATGTAATCGAGCACTCCGATCCAGTCTGCTCCACTTCGCTCCGCTCGGCTCTAGATGGGCGGAGCTCCGCGGACATGTTTCAGCTGTGGACTGATGAGCAGACCCAGATCATTGAGCATCTCATACCAGGCATCACACAGCAAGTAGAGGCCGGCCAATAGAACCAGGAGCAGTGGCAATGGCAGTGAGTACTTGAGCAGGCGTCGTATCAGGCTTGATGAGACATCAGTCTTTATCTTCATCATTGTCACTGGCTTGCCCGCCTCCGCAGTCATCTGCCTTATCAGCTGCACTGGCTCAGCTGCAACGATCCTGTCATCGGCTGGCGTATAAAACTCATCCGGCTGCAGGCTCATATCATCATAATGTTGGCCAGCTGACGGGATCAGGTCCTGCTCATATGATGCTGTGTCCATAGTGACAGCTTCATCCACGCTGTACATACATTATCACAAGCACAATCACCACTCAATAACTGTCACAGCTCCATGCACTGTATCGTGTCGTGTGTTAACCCTTTTGACGCCCACTGTTGCAATATGGATACAGCTATCCAGTTCCAGACTGGGAGCATCAGAGTGCCCGGATGTCAAAAATTACAAATGACAGCTTAACCTGGTTTGGCACAGGATTCTTTATAGCTGTAACAATATGGAAACAGCGGGTGTCAAAGGGTAAAAGTAAGTAAGTGAACAGCATTTGTAGCATGTAGCATGCCATACATCAAACAGGATCTGAATCGTAAGCGCGGATGTTGCGGTTACCACGGTAAGATGTAACAGCATGGATACAGTATTATACCTCCACCCTTGACCTTAAGATAGTCTTTCTCTGCAGAATTTTTAGCCGTAGTTTACTGAGGAGACAAATATGCAAAAGTCAAGTTCATACACTGTGAGGCATAAAAAATTGCACCCTTCTTATTCGTACAATAACTTTGCTAAATTTTACCGTACTATGATAATTTTTGGCACATAGATGCACAAGAGAATATCCCATCACCTGCCTGTTTGATAGTCTTTGTAAAATCAAAAACTGAGAACCAGCTTATCAGATTTTTTATTGCTTGCTTAGTAGCAGACAACAACGTAAAACGTGAAACAGTTGCTGCAACGCAGAGACCCCAGACTTCATCACTCCAGACCTATGACCTCCTAACAGTCGTGACCTTAATCCTGTGGATTACAGGACACATGCAGTACTGCAGGAACGTGTTTAGCAGAAATCTGTAAAAAACTGAACAATGATGAACTGAAGTGGCTTCTGATTGAAGTGTGGTTTGGCATCCAGCAATGTGTCACTGATCAGGCAATTGACTAATGGCGAGTTTGCCTTGATGCATGTGTCAAAGCCAAAGGAAAGCATTTTGAACACATGCTATGTTGTGCTGCTCCATAATTGTCAATAATTTGTTATGAAATTTATATTGAATTTTTTGTTTCACATCTTTTAGCTATAGCCATGACTTTTAGAGTTTTAGTTCTGGTTGTTGAACAATTTTTGACATGTTTATTGAATTTCGTACTGTAGAAAGTACTTGGTCAGCAAAGGTGACATTTTTACACCGTTTTGTGGCGAATTCATTCAGGTAACTGCTTGCAAAAATTTGACTTACTAGACCTCAGTTTGATAAAGTTATTGCAAAGCAAACAAGGGTGCAATTTTTTTTTTTGCCTCACAGTGTAGTTTCAATAGCAGTATGAACCAATAAATTGCACAAAGTCCTATGACATCTCCCTGTGGGTCACTGAGGTTAAATGATCAAAGGGCCAGTAAAGTAACATGAGGCCCATCAGTACCCAGTCTGTCAGCTGTACCTCGGTTCTTTGGCATCCTCTCATATAGCGACCTTCGTGACCCGACATACTAGGATCTTTAGGTGCAGAACAACGAAAGATAAACTTGGTCGGGTCAATGGCATCTATGGACCAAAGTGTCCACTGTCTGAGGCTATTTTATTCACTGACCAATAATGGACAAGCAGACTGCAATCAGACATAAAATTAGACTGATGCAAATTGAAAATGCTTTTTTGATATCTCAGTTTGAATGAACAAACTCTGAAAGGTTGTAAAAGTTCCCACTTGGGATAACAAAGGACATCCAGACTGATCTGGAGCGGCTCCAGGAAAGTAAGCCAGTTGGTAGTCGTTAACCCAGAGATGCTGAGCTAATGACAAACAGATTTCACTTACATATGTAGTTTAGTCATCTGAATATTTAATGCAATAAATGACCTAACTAAATTCCATCACTCACGTTCATGAAACAGCAATAACTGAAAGTGAACATAGCAGTGCAGAGGCTTTGAACTTCGCCAAGGTTCAGTACCAACTCATACCTTATCTATGGGGAATACAATGGGTCATTGAGGTAATAATAAGAATTCTCAGGAACCCTCATTGGGCCACCTCAAGCTGTCACTGACAAAGGTGCAAACCTAGTGTTGACATCATCACCAGCAGGTGGAGTCTGCTCATCACAGCTGGTGTCAAGGCTGTGACGATGGGTCTCGAGGCGGTCAAGTATCTGGCAGCACTTCTGCTCGAGGCAATAAAGATCATCCGCGGTGGAACTCACGGCTTCACGTATGTCTGAGTGTGCGTCGTCACTGCAGATGTCAGCCAGCTTACAGCACAGTGACTCCATCAGTTGCAGTTTGTCCTTGTGTCCCATCCATCCATCACGCATAACCTGCCACGTCATGATCATTATCAGATGTTAGCCAGGAAGATAAGATATTTCTGACTAATTGAAGACAGCAGCAATGACTGATTGGTACAGTAAGAAACTATAATGCACTAGAAATACGTTCTGTGGAACGAGGTATCTGTCCCACTGCTGCGGTGGCCGGATTTGTGTTTAACCTGGGGAAGGGAAGGGAAGAGGGCATAAAATTTTAGTGTAAAGAAGGTAA
>Ga0056114_1001384_pt1 | contig 10950 bp, 5 predicted proteins | sample WorMetHERISLAND1_FD_77005 | JGI IMG/M metagenome (GOLD analysis project Ga0056114, IMG submission 77005) | Marine gutless worms symbiont microbial communities from Max Planck institute for Marine Microbiology, Germany - Olavius loisae HERON... ...
AGTACTTGTAATTTAAACAAGAAACTTTATAATTGGCAAACACCGGATTTCAAACTGTGTATAACTATATAGGCCTAGAGCCTGACTGAACATACCGCGTGAAGCTATGCATTGGCAATTTGGTGAAATGGAATTCGGTGAAATGAAATGAAACACGTCGAATTGGAGCAATTTTTGTATGCTTTTACTTCGCGCGGGTTTGACAGCGTCAGCTGGGCTTTCTTGTATTCGCTACAGTTGCTGGAAAGCCTCAGTTTTCTTAAAAGCTAAAATGTCGAGAGTGATCAACAGTGAACAGTTTATGTAGCCTACACGTGAGTGAATGACTGAACAGCCAGCTGTTGACATATCAGGCTGCCATCGACTATATATGTGCAATGAACGCAAACTGTCAGTTTCCTTTTCTCAGAAACCGGTACTGGACTGTCCGTGGATTTAATTCTGAAAGCTGCCCAGTTCGTTTTCCACCGCTATGGCAGAAAGCCGCAGTTTGGCCTCAGTTCTAAATGTGGAATGTGACAATTAAGAACAAAAAGTAAGCTGCGTGTAATTTAACTGTTGAACGCACGTGCCGAATGTCACTTGGAAAGCATCCTCAGACAACTGTTTACTTCAACCACTCGGACTATTTCACTCATCATTGTAAAACCTGTGCGATTGTCATTGGTTGATTAAAGGCAACTTACTTACTTACTTACTTACTTGTCAATCTTGGTTTTTCACAGAGGATCAGACTGAACTAACATTACTGAAGAAAAATGTATATTATTGTTGCAGCTGTTTAGCTATGTTACAGATGATTGGCCTGTTTATTAACTTGATAGATTGATTTGTCAGTAACCAGTGAACTTGCCTTGACAGTTTTGATAGCACGAGTCTTGGTTTACTGGTCAGAGTTGATAGTTGATACGTAGTCTAGGCTTACTCCGATACTAGTGAGTAGTATAGGAATCTATACTCGAATTTTCCTGCTAGTAGATCTACACTGTGAGTCAAAAAAACTGGGCCACTTTTATTTTTACTGTACCTTTGGCAATGATATTTAAAATTCTTTCAATGTCGGAATCAGAAAGAAGTGGCTCATAACAAGAATGAAAAATTTCCCACCGTAGCTTAACTTTGTTGCTACATTACCTTGTAAAAGTAACACTAGTGTGAATGTGAACCTTTACAACAATGCTGTTTTACTCAGTGATGCAAATTTCAAGCGAAACATGACAAAGAAGGTGACAAAGTTGACAAAATCAAGACAATCAACAAGTTCAAAGACTATGTTCGAAGTTCCTCCCTTTGCACGAACACAAACTCTTTAAGTCTTTTGCGCCACTGATCAATAGCCATGTCGACAGTCGACTGTTCAAAACCGCTCCAAACTTCAATCAGCCTCTGCTTCAGTTCGTCGATGGTGTGGATTTTCCTCTGGTATACACGACGCTGCATGACAGCCCAGATCTCATAATCAACTGGATTGATATCTGGACTGTTTGGAGGCCACAAATCTGCAGAAATGAAGTCTGGTGTTTATCGACGCAGAACCGCCACAGTTTCACGCGCACGATGTGCAGGTGCGGCCTTGAACAGTCACACTAGTGTTAGTTTTACAAGGTAATGTAGCAACAAAGTTAAGCTACAGTGCGAAATTTTTTATTCTTGTTATGAGCCATTTCTTTCTGATTCCGACATTGAAAGAATTTTAAAAATCGACCAACATTTGCCAAAGTTGCAGTAAAAATAAAAGTGGCCCAGTTTTTTTGACTCACAGTGTAATTTTAATAAAGCTGTTCTGGCCTCAGTTTTAAATGTGGAAAGTGACAATTAAAGAGCAAAAACGTTCGTCCGTCCACAAAAGTTCTTCCAACTTTAACTAAATTTGGTTTGTAAATAGAGGTCGATGAGTGAAATAGGACGATATATATCAACTTTATTTCGCCAGCTGGCAGCACAATATACAAGTACAAATACAAATGCAATATGTAGGCCTACAATGCAAAGTACATACTAAAATACAAAAAAGATCTACAAGTAAAATAGAAGCATACACAATAAAGCTAAAACACTAGACATGTAGAGCAATAAAAGGAATAAACAGACGAGAGTTCATCGTGGTTAACTTTTCGCAGAATCGGTGTTGTCTAATGGCAACCTTAGTCGCAAAAGTGTATCGATCAAACATTTCACTAATAAAATCAAGATCTCTGCCTTTAACACAAAATATTTTTGACAATGCACATAACCATGCAGATTTCAGCTTTTAATAGCTGCATGGCTGAGCTGAAGGCACTCGGTGGTATACAACAGATGCGGTTCACAATAAGAATTAACTAGCTGCAAAACAACAGTTTCACGGTTAGCACGGCAACACTTCTGATAAACGGAGTTAAAACTGCGAAAAAAGTTACGTTTCGTATGATGCAGAGACACCTTGAACTTAGATCCAGACAACACCACCCAGATACTTAGCTTCGCTCACAAATGACAATGGCTTATCACCTAACATGACTGGTTCACAAGGTAATTTAAAATGAGCGTCAACACGCATAACAACTGACTTGCTGCTGTTAAATTTCATATCAACTTCTAGAGCAAAGGAAGAACATGCATCTAACATCATCTGCATTGAATGAACAGTTGGTGAGATTAGTACAATGTTATCTGCATACAGAATGCATCCAACAAAAACATTCCCCAGCCAGCAACCCAGTCCTACACCTTCAAGTTTATCAATAATACCATCAATGTAGACAGCAAACAGGACTGGGGATAATACACCCCCTGTCTAACACTACATTGTATCTGAAATGCACGAGATATGTTCTGGCCCCATCTGAAAACAGCTGAACAGCAACCATACCAACTATGCAATAGCTTAATTAAAACACCAGGAACATTACGCTGCATTAATTTCTGGAAAAGTATGTTATGATTGACTTTATCAAATGCTTTCGATAAATCTAGAAAAGCAATGTTAGCAGCGGTGCCTTTGGAATATAATAATCCATCACAGACCTAAGAAGAAAAATAGCATGACTACATCCCATATTCCGCTTGAAGCCAAACTGTAATGGTGTGATGAACGGAAATGGTCTTCATAAGAATAGAGTATGCAACTCTCAAACAATTTAGATAAACAGGTACTGACAGTAATACCTTTATAATTGTCCAAAGATGTAATATCACCATTTTTATTTTTAACAATGGGCACGATAACACCATTACCAAACATCTGAGGTACAACACCATGAATCAACATAATATTAAACAGTACACACAACATGACAATAAGCAGTGGGTGTGCATAAAGCAAGTGTTCTATTTCAATGCCATGCAGGCCAGCTGCTTTGACAAGCTTCATCGATTTAAGACATTTGTCGACAGTTTCAACTGAGAATAATGTACATTGTGCATGCTGACTCGTGTAATCAGCAATTGACTGTTTAATCGATTCACGAGACTCAGATACAGATGGATCAGTAGAACAGACAGATTTAAAATAATCCGCAAATTTCTCAACTATAACACGACCATCGCATGAACCATCTATAACGGGTGATTGCTTCTGTTTGCAGAACTTGCTCTGCCAGCTCTTCCAAAAAGAAATCGTATCTTTTTGCATCAAGTACTTATGCAAGTCATTACTTATAGCAACATCAGCATCTACATCTATGCCAAGCCGAGGTGCAGAACCAAGTTCGGACAGCGCGGCTTCTCTCTTGCTGGACCTATACTGCATGGAACAGTCTTCCACACTATCTCCATCAAATCAGTGACACTGGTCTTTTCAAGCGCCGCCTCAAAACTGAACTATTTCGTAGAGCATACGTCGCTAGTTATTAGCGCTCCTGGACGATCCGTAAACAGCGCTATAGAAATGACTCTATTATTATTATTACATCGGCTGCACGAATTGTATTTTTATAAGCGAGTTTAGCTTGGCGCATAAGCCTGTGAATGTCACCCTGACTGGGCCGACCAGCCTCCTTCCAGATATCATGTGCCTCAATGGAAGTCGACTTCAGTTCAGATAATGTATCAGTCCACCAGGGTTTAAAGAAACCAGCTTTACATTTTGGAACTGCAATACATGCTGACTGTTGAAGAATGGTAGATATTTGCATAAATAAATCATCAATTGTCTGTTGCACTCCACAACTACAACTAGGTAAACAATGCAAAAAATCAACCGGTTGTGTCACAAATTTGGCTGAGCTTGTTATATGTTTCGTGATAGTAAGTTGCAAGATCTGCCTTATCCCAGCGATATGCCATGTGACCCGATCAGAGGTCAAGGTCTGATGTAGCTATGCATGGGGCAGCTTATGGACGCCCCATGCGTAGCCCCATCTAGGTTACCCAAAAGATTTTTGCTGTTTTAGTGGAGTGATATCATCACATCGTCCTTACAATGAGTTTTAAACTGGTAAGTTTTTTTTACATTTATACAACTTATGACAAATACATGGTAAACTATAAACAACCAAAATATGACACAAACAGTAGACGCTCTTGACTTGAGTGTACACAATAGGCACTACAGCTACTTCTAATAGGTATGAAATTCTAAAAAAGCATCTACAAAATAATCATTATAAGTGTTATGGCTGCACAAAAACATACACTTATTGCATATTTTTGACAAATGCATCGTAACATGCAAACAACTGGAATATGACGTAAACAGAAGACGTCCTTGAGTGTACGCAATATTCACCTGCAACTACTTTTAGTGGTTGTATAATGTACGAAAATAATCATTTATTATAATTATTGTAGTTACACGAACACATACAACTTATAGCATATTTATGACAAATGCTTAAACTACCGGAATAATACACGAAGAGATGTTGTTCTTGAGTGTACACATTATGCACCTACAGCTACTTATAATAGTTTTTAATGTACTTGATAATAAGTGGCTTTCTTGCACATCATACGTAATTGCTTGACAGGACAGGTTTTCCATGGCCATGGCTTATTTTTTTGGACCACCCTGCATATACAACCTATTAATTACAAAACATGTAGCTCATACGGTATGTTGTATCGTCATTACAGTTGCATGATAAATCATGATTCTCAGCCACAAGCATATGTGAAAATCCATGTATGTATAATCTGTATATATCGTATGTATGCATTGTCCATCATAATTGACAAGCAGAAATGCTTCTGTGTTATGTTGTATAGTGTATGTATGTAATAGCAGTGTAAAAATACAAATAATTGGCATACAATTTATGTGCACAAGGACAGTCATTGAGGAGAACTGTTCATTAAGACATACACTGTAAAACATGATGCATTGTGTATTTAAAATAGGGCTGATAACGATTAAAATAAAATTTTATAGTTAACTTTGTAATTATTAACGATTAATTAATAGTTAATTTTAGTTAATTTTTCTAGTGTGTTGTGGGCCTTGTGCCGCAGAAAATAACAAAATATGTCTAATGCTTTATATAACTGAGTTGTTTCTTTTTTCGCGTAAATTATCAACATTCAACACACACAGTTTTCAGTAGCATGGCCTACTGGATAGGTGTGTCGTAATACATTACTGTAGTATATAAGCTAACAGCGTCTATGTATTTTCCTTTTACACCTTTACTCTTAAGGTCGTATATCAGTTTCACGGGTTCACAATGTGAACTTCACATCTTCCTCCATGAAATCCGTCATCTCTAATATTTGGAGTCTCAACCACATCCAGTGGGCGAATAATCGTTATCAAAAATTTTAATCGTTAAAAATTTTTAGCAATTAATCGTCAAATCAATCGTTAAATCTGCAGCCCTAATTTAAAATACAAGTAGGACAGATTTCACGTGTATTTTTTCAGCTAATATTCTTCATCTTTAAGCTTCTATATGGTTGTAATGTAGTGCAGATTCTTTTGTGAACAACTCGTGCTTCAAACATTTGTTTTGTGTATACTGATAATAGCCATTTTGTTATAATTTTGTATGGCCTATGCCATACATGTCAAGGGCTGTTCCCAGTTTAACTTGAGTTATTGGAGTATATATAGGAGTTGAGTAATTTAAATGTTAGATAAATCTAATTAATCTATCATAAATAATTTAGTAATTTTAGTCTTAGTAGTGAATCCGTGCACTTGTCATAGTTTTTGGCCATGAATTTGAAAATTATAAAAAATCATCTGCGATTTTTTAGTCTCTTTTTTCATGTGTTATCCACCAGTCACCTATGAGAAACAGTTAAATTATTAATGAAGTTGCATAAACTTTGAAGTACACTAATTCCATATACAGTTCTAACGTTTTGATTTTTGTTTTATTAACGAAAAATGAAGTTTTAATTTTAAGCATTTGTCGGCAGTTTATTTTGTGTTGTGTGGTTTCATTTTGATTCGTATATTGTTCACAAAAATATGCTTCTATATAAGTGCAAAAAAATAACACAACTGCCTAGCTGGATTAAAGCGATAAACAGTATGAGTGTGAATGCCCTAATGTCGGCTGAGTATTGTTGAATACCTAGCCATTGACCTACGTTTTCTTCCAGTACCACAATCACAATTGTTGCAACCATTCCCGGAACTTCTCTGATGAATATGCGCCAGAAAACTCCGCAGGCAAGTTTACCTGGACGTCGACAACAGGTACAGGGGCAGCACCCAATATGTCGACACCATGTGATACAAAACAAACATTGCACTGCTCTACAACAGAGAACGGAAAACATTCTTCCCAGACAATAGCAACAACGCAGACACCAGTCATAAGAAGACTGGCAACATTCGGAACAATAGTGAACTTCGGAACAGTTACGTGGGCAACATGGGCACAGATTGTAATGGTCATTGTTTTCACTTCCTGGATCTCCTGATGGTAGTTGGCCAGAGGTGACCACTAAATGGATCACGAATATCATGGTAGCAACAACGATATACACACTAGTAAGTACTCTCTCCACCGTTTCATATATTACACAACTGTCCTTTGTCACTGTTCTGTTTCCTTGGCACATCTGTTCAGATATTTCATGTAACAAGTGGATCTCAAAAAGAATCCGCAGTGCTATCACCCTTAGAATGATTGTAGCTGCCACCCTTCCACCAAGTGATGTCCATATGTTAACCTGATTTGATTTAGTTGAGCCAGTCTTACACCAGCTGCTGAAGTGCTCACAGTTTTGTTCCAGCATGTTATACATTTCCTCACCCAACATCTTGCGAGCTCTCAGGACGGTGTAGTCGGCGTTGTAGCTGTCTGTGTGGTTGATGCGGTAAAGATTGTTATAGAATTTACAGCATCTGGACTGGCGATGAGCATCAGACAACTGAGTCTCTCTAACTGCCAATTCGCCATCATAATGAATGACCTTTGTCGGATTCTTAGCTGTAACTATCGCATGGTGCCATGTGGTACAAGGCCTCTGCCAGCAGATGTGATCTCCCACTCTGAGCTCTGTTTCGTCGTAGATTCTTCGCTTCCACCATTTGGCGTTACTGCACGTAGTGTCCGTCGACTTTTGGCATATCGTGCACTTGACCTCTGTCACAAACCCATACCTATCAACGTCTGTAACTTCCAGCCTGTTCTCGTCATTCCGACAGCACAGTTGGTTGTCAGTGCGGCGTATTCGTACTCGTAGTACCACTGCCGACAGGACCGTTTCTAGCTGTTCGTCAAGGAATACGCATATGCGCTTTTCGCTGAGTTTGGCTTTATAGCTGTTGAGAAAGTTCACCGTGTTTCTTTTCACGTAGCACGTAGGGTTTATGGATTTTTCACATGTCACACATGTTACTTCTGTTACGAGTCCGTACCTGTCAACATCTGCAACTTCCAACGTATCTGCGTTGTCACGTCGGCATAAAGTGCTGACACAGCACAGATCACAAGTACTGACACAGCACGTCTGTTCATGGCAACATTTGAGCACCACCACAGCCGCCAGGACGGTTTTTAACTCGTCATCATGAAACCCACTTATGTTTCTCTCTCTTAGTTTGTTTTTATAAGAATCAATGAAGTGGTCCATTTCCTGTCCCACGTTGAACCTTGTGTCAAGTATCTGGCCACATTCTGTGCATCTTACACTTGTTACAAAACCAAAATCATCAACATCTCTGACCTCCAAGTCGCTGTTTATGTTCTTACACTGCTGCCGGTTTTCAAGCATGTGGTGGCCGCGAGCTTGCACTTCCACAGCCGACATGACGACTTGTAAGTTTTCGTCAAGGAATAAGACGTTTTCCTGTTCAAGCTTCTGTTTATAACTATTGAGAAAGTGACCCATCTTCTGTGTCAGTGCTAACAACAAACACAACACGGGAAAATTTTGTTGCAGTGGAGAGTGGACAGAACAGACAGAGGAACATGTCTAGACATGGATATATGCCAAGAGTTTCACAAGAACTGGAATGAATTGCTATAATAGACAAACATTTGCAGAAAACAACTAAGATCGTTACAGATGTTAATGCGTGTTGGAATGCAGTCATTAAATCAGTATATATCGCTTAAAATTATCTAGCAAGTGCAAGATTGAATTAAACCATGTGCCCTGTGTAGAGAGTGACACAAGAATTTTGTGAAACCTTCTTACAGGTTTTACAGTGTAGCACGTTAGTGCGTACACTGCTGTGATGTCTATACGCTTAATCTTATGTCGGTACAGAATGGCGATTGGCGTTCGCCGGTGGCTTTGTAACTCCTGAACCAATTGGTGACACCATTTTCCAAAATTGATGGCTGCAGTTAAAGGGGTATCCATTGATGAAGTTGTCGCCTCAGAAATGTACTTTTTCTTTTCTTTAATTGTTCCAATGCATCCGCAACTCACAAAGACGAAAATTGCTTCGTGCTTTGTACACCAAAACAATTGAGTTAATAGGGTTTAACGTCTCGCTCGACTCATTCTGGAGACGATCTTTCTGGTTCCCATCCACTGCCTAGACTGCTGTAAAACGTTCGGCATTCTTAAACATTCTTGATTACTACTAACAAAACTAAAAGAACTATACTGTGGGATAACAAATATGTCGCCGTTTTCGTTTGATTTTTGACTGAGTTATCCAAAAAATTAAAACGAACAATTATCCAAGCGAATAATATATAGCGAAAAGTTCTAATTATAACAGTTCTAGGCTCGGATCCCACAACCGGCACAGATCGAAGTGAAATTCTGCAGTCGAAGTTCATTTGATCTGATCAGTAGTCTAGTTGCTGTGGCCCCTAAAATTTGGGGCAAGTGCCCCCATTAAATGTATTTCCTTACAACTTGGTTATCTGCTGCACAGTAATAGCGAAATGGTAATTAAACTTAGCCTGTAGACCTGCTTTTAATATGAATCAGAATCAGACAGACGATGAATTTTTCAGCGGGGGGGGGGCGAAATGTTAAATAATTTCAATTAGCTTTGGACCCAGAAACTAGCGTCTGTGTCAAAACTGTTTATCATTATTATACGTTACATTAGCTAGAATTTTAGTCTTACTTGCGTCTCTGGATGTCTTCCAAGTTGTATAACGTGGCACTGGCAGCTGCTGTTGTGGAACTGATACAAGAGAACCAGCTGTTGCAAACGTATCGTGCTTCTTTTGTCGAGATGCTGGTAGCTGGTCGGTGAGCTTCGAGACGAGATTCACGAGAAGGACGTGTTTGTTTGCTCTCTCACGTCGTGTGCTCTCTGCATGGATGTTGGGCGAATCATTTGCAGGATGTTCCGGCTCGTTTCATTTATAGTCGTTAATTAGGAGTAATTAAATGTACGTATTAATTCGGTGGCTGTAATTTCGTTACTCTGGCGTGTGGAGAGGAGGAGCATACGTGTTGTAATGACAAATGACAGCAATTAGCCCCTGTTGATGGGGATCTGAAATGAGGAAATGAGAGATATCTGTCCCAGCTCTGCGGGCCGCAGGCACCGTCGTACCAGGACGTCAACATCTCCGCCTTGTCCGTCGTAATCAGCTAGATATTGTCCTGTTCTGCTGTGTGCATGTCAACTGTTGTTTTTTTAGCTGACCGTACTAACGGTGGCGCTTATGCTACAGTGTTGCGACTGTCGTATGTCTGTCTGTCTGTCGTCTGTACGGAACGTATTGTGGCTAAACAGTGCGTCCTAGAGTAAAAGTTACTATTGACAACCTATAGGAAGTCGTATATGAGAAATTGATTGGTACCAAAATGAATGACTTTGACTTAGAGGTATCAAGGTCGTCAACCATTGCGTTATATTCGACGTTGAATATCTCGGAAACCGTTAGAGATAGAGGCCCACCAATAGGAAATGGCATATGGGGTATCAAATTGTCACGTGACCGATGACGTCACGTGACACTGAAAGGTCAAACTCGTTACTCGCTTAGAGCGCAATATCCAAAATAGCTTAAGATGCTATTTAGCAACAATCGCTAATTATACCTAGTCTGCTGTGAGGCAGTACAGTCGGCTGTTTAGTGACAGCTTGGCTTCTTGTTTAGCTTGGGCTATATTTTTTCTTTGAACCAGTAAATGGAGATGGTGATGTGCCTCGGTATCGGCTGACAACCTACGGAGAACGTTCGTTCTTTTGTGCTGCTGCCGCGTGGAACAGTCTGCCTGGTTCACTCAGACACTGCCAGTGTCTTGGTTTCAGAATCACTTTAAGACATTTCTCCTTTTAGCGTTCGACAGCATTACAACATATCTCCTTAGCGCGCTATATGCTATCGCCCGCCCATCTGTTTGTCCGTCTGTCACACGGGTGGATCAGTCAAAACTCAAAATCGTTGAAGTTAGGATTACGAAATTTTCACCGTAGCCCCATCCCTCTACAGTGTGAGTCAAAAAAATCCCCCCCAGGGTTTTCCGAAAATTTTTCCCAGACAGTTGGGAATTTTTAATCAATTTTTACACACCTATTATGCTATCATTTCTACACTAGGCTACAAATTTTTATTCAAATATCTCCAACTTTGACAAAGTTATGCCATACTA
>Ga0056114_1001385_pt1 | contig 10948 bp, 7 predicted proteins | sample WorMetHERISLAND1_FD_77005 | JGI IMG/M metagenome (GOLD analysis project Ga0056114, IMG submission 77005) | Marine gutless worms symbiont microbial communities from Max Planck institute for Marine Microbiology, Germany - Olavius loisae HERON... ...
CCTTGAGGAACACCACAAGAAGAAATATGCTCAGAAGAGAAGTCCTTATCACACTTAACACGGAAAGAACGGGATGTTAGATAAGACTCAAACCAGTTTAAGACAGAGCCTTGAATTCCATCAATGCTGCTGCTCGTCTTACGACTGGAGCGCGTAAATACGACCATGTTACGCCGTTGCGGAAAAGCCTATACACTGGCTGCGTGTACCTGAACGCAACTTACAAGCCGTGCGTTCTTGTGTGCAACTGTCTTCACGATACGGCGCCACGCTACCTACAAGACATCATCCAGCCTGTCGCTGTAACCTCGCGCCGTCGTCTCCGGTTGACATCCTCGTCCGCCCTGGTGGTTCCGGCAACGCGACGAACTACGATCAGAAACCGAGCTTTCGCCGTCACGGGACCTCGTGCCCATGCACAGTCTTCCTCAATTCGTCACCAACTGCACATCTTCTGGCACCTTTAGAAAATATCTCAAGACCTATACCTATTTTCACTATCATTCCAGAGCACGGAACAGCAGCCTCTGTAAAGCGCTCTTGTAAAGGCTCCGCTTTCCGCCGCTTACGACGCTCTGTATTTGTCCCGGTTCGCACTATATTACATCACACTGACGCCGCTAGCGGAAGAACGCCCAGAAATATCATTGCAATCTATACATCGCTGAAAAAGTACATTTAGTGGGCTACAATTCTGTCGCTGGCAATAGGGGGCCAATCTTCATTTGTTTAGCCGTTGTTGTCTCTCCAAAATCTGCGAAATTACATGAAATTCCGAGAAAATTAGAAATTATAGCAGTTCAAGGTCATCCAAGGTCATCGATCTTAGAGCCAATTGAAAACTTCCTATTAGTCACTACTAGTAACTATGGACGTGTCTCTTGCCGTTTTCGAGACATTGACGCATAAAGTTAGAAAATGGCTTGTTTTCTCATCTCTCGTTTGACGCCCCCGCCCAGGAAGCCCGGAGAATTTCTGGATGAAACTTATTCCATAAAACTAGAGGGATGGGGCTACTGTGCTGTGAAAATTTTACAATCCTAACTTCAATCGTTTTCGACTGATCCACCCATGTGACAGACATCCAGACAGACGGACGGACGGGCAATATAACATATAGCGCGCTATGCATATGTGCTGTCGCGCGCTAAACCTAACGTAATGCGTAATGCCTAATGCAATGCAATGAATAACTATGATCATATTTATACACCTTAAATGTGAAAAATAATATGAAATATAATATAATATAATATAATATAATATAATATCCAGATCTAACTAAATAATATTATGATAATTTGTTGAGACGCTGTGAACAAATTTCAAATCGTACGTAGCCTAGGTGAAGCGAGAGAACTAAGTGGAAAGACGTGCAATGTGCAGTATTACAGCGATGTGGTACAGTGATTTAAAAGCGCTACGACACGATGTCATGCAAAGCTGCGGAGAATTAATAATACTGCAGTGTTCGCGTTCTATGATAACACCGCAATGTCTTGCTCCGGTATTGTGTCTTAGTGGGTATAGGAGATTTCCTCTTTGAAGTCTGATAAATGGGAAAACCTGGAGACGGCATACAAGTCAAAAGAAGATCGGTTTGACGCAATTGTATAAATACACTATGTTCAAAAAAACATTCACTTACATTGTCGTCTATATCTTCCAGAATAATGCACGGATTAAACCGAAAATGTTGCTGTAATTTTCGTTTAATTTTCGCTTATGTTGGTCTGTCATTTTTGGTAACCTTGAGTGACCTTTGAAGGTCATCTATAATTCGCTTTATAAATTTGAATAATTTTCAGAATTTTTGCAATGGATGAAACCAGCCATTTCAAATACAACAAGCAGATACATCAAGGCAAGTACTAATATATTTATTACCAAGAAAACCACGCTGTGGCAAGGAAACCGCGCGATGCCGCATGTTATCCATCCACACCTAGTCCAACTGGAACTGGACTTTCGCAATGATCTCCTAGAAACAGATCGGTACTTCTTTGACACCCACTAGCGAAGTTCCTAGGCTGATTTTCATGTGATTATTTTCCACTAATTATAAACTACATGATCAGTTTTACCAACGTCACAGACAGAGAGACGGACGAACCACTTGCCATTACTTAACCACGCTATGCGGTAAAAAACCTGAGCTATCCGCGCGACGCTGTGGGGATATGCCATCATTTCTAGTTTAGTATTAACCATGTCTCTAATCGCATACTGTGATATGTGCTACGACATTGGTGAAGTAATGCTTCTCAATTTTCTTCTTGTTGTTGTTATGCATAGATTTGTGTACTACTTGTGTGTCTCCACCAAAGAGTAATGACTATAGTAATCCTCTAACTGGTTATTATCTCCCGGTCACTTCTCTACGTTAAAGGATTGGAACGTTAAGCTGACCTGTACCCACAACACAACATTCAGTGCTAGGTGTTTTCTCCCAATGTGTCACCGGATCGTTTAGGGTTTACGCGGCCGGCCGGCACCTAAACGACAGGACCTGAGCGGGTAGTAAATATTAGTCTGTGTGCGTGTCGCGTGGATCAGTGTTGTACGCGTGTATGTGTGTGCTCGTCTGTCTGTCTGTCTGTCGCGCTATGGCAGCGGCAGCTCCGTCTGTCAAGCTTGGCACCACGTCCGTGCCTCCGTCTACTGCATGGGAATCGTCTATTTATCAGCTTTCTTGCCGGCACAGCCATCACTCATCCGGCCTCGGCTACAGCCACTGGTCAGAAGAAACCCGGCCACTAGAGCTGGGCTGATAAAACGACTCGACGTTACTCTATTCGAACTGAAATCGACATAATTAGCCACAACTAAAGGGGGTTACTGTCGTAGCAAACGAACTCATTTAATCCCGAAAGAATCTATGACATCCCTTGTCCTCGATGAATCTATATTAAATGTCCTTCAACAAGTATAACGCTGCATGTGTTCTACACTGTGGAGTCTGTGGCCTACGATACATCCAGGCGCGAACCCAACATGAACGACGTCTGCGACGACGTTTCCTAACTGCTGCTGCAGCAATAATTGCACACACTGCAGCCACAACTAAATCTTACGAGTTACGACATATCAAAAATGTTAATTTCTTGTTTACCTTGAAAATTTGCACGCTTACTAGTATTTTCAGACATGTGACTACTGTGTCGCTGATACGGTCGATTTTGTCGACTCGACTGGCAACGGAATCGAAGTCGACTTTGTCGCCAGTGTGTACGAGGCCTACTATTTTTTTGAAAAGAACGATTTAGACAGTTCACAGCTATTTACCATGAATACTAGCCTAGCCCCATTAGAGGAGTGGTCACCCCTATACAAAATAGTTCTAGAGCACAGAACAACTGATGTGTTCAGAAATTATTTTGCTTTGCATATTGCTAACGTTTGGAATAGTTTGCCACCTCTGGTTGTAAATTTTAACTCACTGTTTTTAAACGCACCCTTTGTAGTTTTTCTAACTTTGTACATGCGGTTTAATCTATTTGTACTGTCATTGTAACGTCGTTACGTCGTAGCATATTAGTAGCCAATTTGGCCCTTTGCTATGTATTATAAAATAAAAATAACTAAAAATATTGGCTTTTTCTCCTGAAACGCTCGGAATGTTGGCCTTTTGTGATTCCGCCACTTTTCAGACTAGACATTTTGCAAAAAAATCAGCAATTTAACTATAAAGCTGAAAGGTTTCGAAAAGTGAACAAAATAACATACGAAGTAACTGACTTTTAAGTGTTTATTTCAGTGTACATGTACTCAATATTCTTTTGCTGTTGCACAAAATCGCGCACGGCGAAGACACCGCTATGTACCTAACCAATAAATAATTTCGAAATAACAAGCAACTCAACTGTCGCGATCAAGTTGTAAAAAAATGTTTTTCTACGTTTTCATTAATTTTTTGTGTTTTTAACGTTTTTATTTTTTCGACGTTTTTCATCATTAACTTGCTGATAGTAAAGGACATTTAACAAGAAATTAAAGAAAATAAAAAATTGATGTAATCGGTCAATGTTCGCGGAATTATGTGAGCAATATTTTTTTTATCAGAATAGTGCTTAATATGGCAATGTGCGGTTAGCAGCCAGCAATTAGTGGTCGCAGAGCAAGCATTGAGAGTTACACGGTATCGTTGTCCGATTTTGCTGCGATTATTAGAAAACAACGACAAGGAGGTTGCTTTGTCTCATCGCCGTCCGTGTTGTTTCCCGTTACAACCAACAGACCTACATCTGTCAACAACTAAGCGCTGTATAACGGCGAAACTAACCATAACGAAAAACAGATCGATGACCGTTCGTTAGATTAACAATAGTTTTCATTACGTGACACCATATGCACGGAGCCGATTGCCAGCTGCTGCTGCAATTTCGGCATTACACCCTTCCATTTGTCGCTCTATTTCGTGACCTTGATTTGACCTCTTTTTAACACTGAACTGGCAGCTCCAGTTACGTGTGAGACGGGAAAACGTGATCATCAAATTTAAACTTTTGCGACCTTCCAGTTTATATGATAGGCCTATACGCGCCTTCATGTATTGATTGATTGATAGACTGAGGGATAGGACAGACCGAGACATAGCCTTTGTGTCGGTGGCGCAATATCACAACATTCAAGTATACACTAAAAACTTAAAACAGTATGTACACCATGCATTTCTGTTTGATTCAGTAGCAAAACTACTGTGTTGAAGGACGTGAACGCATATTTTATCAGCAACTGTTTAGAATTTTGACGTGAAATTTAACATCCTTATTATGCGGCCCGCGATCCCTAGGGACCGCAATAAGTGTTGCACCCTGTCCGTCCTTCCGTCCCATACCTCAAATTTTCTCAAAATATGAAAGCCGCAGAAACTTCTGATTTAATGGAAACATAACGCAAGAGTAACCAGAGAAGCAAATTTGAGGTGTAACTAAAGGTCGAAGGTCAAGCTCACTGGAAACATCTATAAAATTGTTGTTTTTCGCGCACATCTTCGTCAAAAGTGGATCAATTTACGTCAAACGAAGACCAAAATGATCATCGGCCCATTCTACACATATCATCGGACACATTTCACCAGCGAAAATGCTTCGTTTTTGTGATAATCTGTAATCTGGGCTGCCTTCACTGATCTTGAACCTGCACTGAACGAAGTGGGCACTGGCGTTTGTTTGTTTTAGTTTCTTCTTTTCTTCTGGCTACGTGTGTTAGATTAAGCTGATCATAATCAGCTTTCGAGTCTACGTTAACTCTTCTATCGTATCGCAATCTGTAATCCGGGAGGGCTGCGCGTCGTAGTGGTCACCTGGCCGTGCTGCTACTTGTTTATTATTCAAATCTACACATAAACAACGGACAACGACTGATAATCTGTAATATTATTAAGTTGTTGACTTTCAGCGGTGACCAATGCTTTCTCAAAAACGTTTGTATTGTGAAGCTGAGCTGCCATTTGCAGAAGAAATATTTGTTCAACACAACACACTGTGGTTTCCGTTGGCGTCTTGTTTGATGGCAAACTAACAAAGGGCGCACGCCGAAAAAGCTGCACAGGGCCTATGTTGGCAGTATCGTCTTCTTCCAAAACTCGTATTTGACTGCTGCCCATCAGGTTTAGGCCTATTTCTTATCATACGAAACTCCGGATTTTATTGCAAAAGGCCAGTGGCCTAAAATTAAACGGACTTAAACCACTTTGGCTACCATGTATAGGCATATGGAAATAGCTTTGGAGGCCTAACACCAACTCTATACCAGCCTTCGTCTACAGCCCATATCAGTGACCGAACTTCAGAAAGTGCTGCAGGCGATGTGGGACTGCTTGTCAGAGGATCAAAAAGGACGTTAAAAGTTTTACAAAAACCACTAAAGATATGCATGAAAGGTAGCCTTTGGCATTTGAGGTATTTGAAGCGACTGCAAACATCTTACGAATTATTCAGCAAGTCGTTAAGTGACGATATCTCTCCCGTTCTGAGTAGTAAACATTTTGAGTACGTGTAAGCAGCGCGTTCCCGAGGCTAAAGTATTAGTAAATTGAGTAACTGACCAGCAATCTCGTCTTAGTTAATTTACATTATGTATAAAAACGTGCCACTCGACATTTGTTCATAACTTTAATGCATATTGAACGGTGTTCAAAATTCTTCCAGTGTTGAACTCAGCTGTAAATTTGCAACAAAAATCTTCATATTTCCCAACACATCTTAAACGTGTTACTAGACTACTTTGTGAAATACGAGAGGTAAAATTAGCAAAATTGTGACGCATTTAATATCGGTCCGCTTTTAATATTTAAAAAATTAACGACAAAACAATAGTGTTAACGTTAGTGTGTAGGCCTATGTGCTTTATAAGTTACACTAAGCGCTCAAATGTTGTCCTCTGACGCGAAGTTACGCATGAAAACGTTTGCGCGACTCATCAATAATGCTTTGTCCCAGAGCATCACACTCACAGACTGACAGACATCGATCAGACGATGCTTCAGTTCCTTGACTTCCCCAGATTTTGTAGTTAACCAGGTTCAGATCTAGACTGTTTGGGCCACATCTGCGATGAAGTGAACGCGGTGCATCCTGTTTCAAAAGGCTGATTGTCACTCTCGAATGCTGGGTGTGCACTGTCTCGCGGTAACAAAAAGCTTGTCTGAAATCTCACGCAGTACACACAGGTAGAGCTGCTGAGGCAGAAGCACGTCACGATAGTTTCTACCGTTCATTTAGTTTCACCCCAGGATGCGTGATCTGTTCGCCACAACTTGGACACGCCTACCCACAGACACAGACATATACTTGCTGGTATTGTGCAGGGCGACCTATCGCCTTGTCGCATAGACACAATCATTCATCATTTTGAGTTTTGGTGTGGCTACTGTGAGTGTGAATACGTTTTTATTGGTACATCAAATAAAGGCCACATCGTTGTCAGAATGTATTTTCGCATTCTTTTCAAGCTGGCGAATAGCACATTATGATTCGCCGTGCTAAATTCCTGACCACGGCGCTTCTTAAGGTATCTTAGTGACCGAACCGGCCCGCCCGCCAAGACATAGGTTTGCCTTATTCAGCGACGTTATCGCCGTTGTCGGCTGCTACACGGCGATGACGTCCGCCGCTTTGATGGTCGTTTGTCTTGGTGGACGGAATCAGAGGTCGTCATAAATAATCCGTACAACTGCAGACCGAGAAATACCCGAGTCCTATGAAATTTGACGAGTTGATCTGTTTATATGTGACTTAACTTATTGGCTGAAGACCAAGTCTTCCACCAGCGACACGTTCTTATCAGTGCGCGCGCTCATTGGTCTCCCAGTGCCGGCCAGTCTTGATCAGTCTGCTAGCAGTGTGTTTCATTAATGCTGGTTCCAATTTTCTGCCGAAATTCAGTTACCAGCATTCAGATTACATTTCCTCCCACGAGTTTTTGATGAGCTTTGTTTTGTTAATCGTTTATTAGCTATGTAAATACCAAGATTTTAATATATGGTGTTTTTTTAATCTCAGCTGTGATCGGAAAACTGCAAAATTTGAACATGCGAGTTTCAATACGTAGTGTAGCGACGCGTTTAAGATGTGATGAGAAATATGATACGTTTTTGCAATTTTACTGCAGAGCGCAACAGTAAAAGAATTTTAAAAATTGGTTAAAAGTTGTCGAAGTTATCAATAAATATCGAGTGGCATGCTTTTTGACTCGCAGTGTAGATATATAATATATACAAGTATTATAATACAAGTATGAGTATTCGTGTAGAAATTCCACGTGGTTGCTGAGGAAAATGACAAATACATTACATATATCACAAGGGATTACATTATACTGCATGCTGTAGTTGACGTTTAAAACGGTGAGACATACAATCACGTAAATGATATTATCAGTTACTCAGACTTCCAGATATTTATGACTCGGTTCTGACAGAAGTGACCACGACAAACAGCGATTTTTATGAGTTGTTAAGTGTTCATCCTGTGTGTAAAAATTGTCCATGTATTTCCATGATTCAGATAGGCTTAGATAATTCACGAAATGATTCTATGTCAATAACAAACAGAAATGCGTAGAACGAATAGATGCACTCAATCGCGAACGCTCCAGCTCTGCGAGACAGTGTCAGCAGAGTCCAATGATGTGATTTTGAGAAGGCGCCGCCACACTCTGGCGGCAAAGAACGTCGTTTTCAATAACACGCGGGACGAGCAGAGTCGGATCGGGCGGGAGCAGCGGTCGAGTGCGATCCATCTTGGACGGCTGGCGACCCACATGCATCGCTTCACTGAGCGAACATGCTCCGTGTGAATGAGCAGGAACTACACTCCTACATTCGGCGCATCATCGTTTACTCGTCAGTCCACCCGGCAGACGAGCAAACAACAGCTAACCCGCATGATCCGTGACCCACAACATATGACCTAGATCAGTGTTCAACGTACTGAAAAGTCGTCGCAATAAAGCCTCGCTGTTTCTTTCAAACATCGAGTTTGCAACTCCTTCTTCCGAGCTGTAGAAAGTTGGAGTTTAGACTGTCAGCGTTGATGGACTCGGATCTGGCATGGGTAAATGGTAAGAGCGGTAGACAAAGCTGACGCTATGCTGACGCCCAGTGCTCTATAATATCGGAAGCCATTTACCATTTATTTTATTTACCTCTGTTCACCAGAAATGTCACTGCATGAGTAAAAAATGCGTACAAACAAACAAATATGCCTTATCCGTATATCCGTATTAAACGCTCCGTTGCGAGTGACCTTGTAAGAAGTTTACAGTGTCATTTTCTTTAAAAACTACAGTAATGGGCTATCGGATGGTGAAAGAATAAGATATGTTTCACCGTTTTGACACAATACCGGCGTTTGACAGTATACCGTCACAGAAGTCATAGAAGTTTAATAAACACACACTTGCAGCTTAGAAGCTGAATAGATGAATAATATGGAAATAGTATGATAAAAGCACAAAGTCTCGTGAAACAAAACACAAATAGAAAGTCTAATGCAAAATACAACACACACAAGTGCACATAAACTACGAAAATAGTGATAAACTGGAAAATGGATCTTTTTGGGTTAGTTAGGGAAGGAATAATATATAGGAGAAAATGTTTATGAATTTGATGATTTGACTTGGTAATTATTTAGGGAATAGTGAATGAATGAGCAGTAGCGTTTAGTACGGGTATATACCCTATAGTAAATTTTTCTTGACTTCTGAGCCTTGAAGTGAGTGATTCGTCCTTCTGTGCAGGAAGGAGGTGATGACCGTAGTCGCAAAATCACGTAATTTAGTCTATTCGGCATCGGACAAGATAGCACAGTGTATAAATGTTCGACTACACTACAGACTGCTTCGTTACGATTAATTAAGCTTGAAGTTTTATAAAAAAGAAATCTTATACGAAAATTCCCAGAAATGCACGTAAGCTTCCTCTGAGGCACAATAATTTCCAATCAAATTTGGTTTCTATCGGCCAAGACATTCCGGAGATACATAAGCGGGGTCCATAAGCGCAATAGGTCGACGGGTCGAGGTATTGATTGACATCAGAAACGGAACACTATACTGCTGTAATGCTTAATGGCATCTTTACTTCTACACGAAGAACTTGGTCTTGGTCTTGACTATTCCATTCTGGGCTAAATCTTGTTGTTACGGTAATAAATTCAAGAACGTACTAATCATGGCATCATATAAATGTTACGTCCTAGCAACTTTCAGCGAGCGCGTCGTCGATTTTTTGTCTCTTCAATTTGAAATACTGTAATTTATGCTATAGGATATGCATGCGAACACTGTACGGTGGCTGTGCCAAGTGCAGGACTGTCAGAATAGCGTATGAGAGTAATGAGCTGTATTGTGGCAGCATGCAGCAGTCAGAACTTGCCGAAACTAGAAATCAATCACGTTATGCTTCGACGTGAGACGAGACGCCAAGGTCTGATGTTGTATACCGGCGAGTTTTAGACACGATCGACCCGATACCGTAGCCGATTGGTCGATAACCGAAACCGATTGATTGCTGGCTCAATGAATAGGCATCGAGTCAGTCTCACTGACGATTGAGTGGAAGCGGCCGGGCTGCGACATGCACTAGCCGTGAATGGACGGACGACAAGCGTCAAGTATCACGCACACGGATATAACGCACAATAATCGACGTTCTCTCCTAGTACCGACACTTCCTATTAACATCAACTGCCGCTGGAAAAATGCCGCCCGATACAGCTGTCTCCATATACACTGCATGCACACATTTCATAATATCACGAGTATAAGTAAACACGCAAAGCAAGTTGGCCTGCTTGTGGCTGACGAATATGAAACACATGTACAATGGCAGCAGATTTTACCAGGTTTTCGATTAAAATGTGGTGATCGTCACACTCATTGGCGACAACTATTCCAACAAGGTCAAACCGCATGACGCAAGCGTCTCGCGGTTTCGCAGTGCTAACACACTTTTTTATAATACACAGATTATTACTTTCTAATGTTATCCGACTCAACTTTGAGTCAATTTTGCAGATTTACTGCTGGTGTATTTTAATTACAGGCATCCTGTATGGATGGATGGTTAGGTTTTACGGTACTCTAAGGAGATAAATAGCGACTATATCATGCCAGAAATAGTTTGAAGTTCATCAGTAAGTCTACGGCCTTCCTATAGAGACCGCCAATGAGAAGCCTTTATGCAGTTTATTGGCATATTGTGTCTGATTGACAGTTTTGTTGTACTGGGTACTAGTACTGGTACTTGATCCGTACTTGTATACAATATTGTCGGGTACTGGTATTTGTAAGAAAGTACTTATTGCCAAGACGAAGTCATTTTTACCCGCGCGACGCTATGCTAGCGCGGGTTATAGAGATCGCAACGTGTCTGTCCGTCCGTCTGTCTGTCCGTCCGTCACGCGCCGGTATTGTGTCAAAACGAAGAAAGCTAGCGGCA
>Ga0056114_1001386_pt1 | contig 10941 bp, 5 predicted proteins | sample WorMetHERISLAND1_FD_77005 | JGI IMG/M metagenome (GOLD analysis project Ga0056114, IMG submission 77005) | Marine gutless worms symbiont microbial communities from Max Planck institute for Marine Microbiology, Germany - Olavius loisae HERON... ...
GCTTTGTTTTCATAATAGTTCACTTGCCAGCTGAATAACAAAGAATATTTAATTGCCGTATTCAGACACTGGCCTTTGTCGTGTAAACATTTTCTTTTTGAACATTTTGCTGAAAACGGCATAACTCTGTGACATATGGTTGCCAAATAGTGGTGCTTAAACTTTGTGCAATTTTTTCTGGAACACCCTGTATTTTTTATCTGAGTTTCAGTTTTTGTTAACGAATACCTAATTTTTTGTTTTTCACCGTTTTTGTTTTTGTTAACGAAAATTACACTGGTGTGCATCAACTTGAATGGTTTTTGCCTGAATTAGAATGCTTCAGTGGTTTATTGCTATGTCACTGCATATCTAGTGTTTAACAGTGAATTGTCACAAGTTAAATTCTATTTACTGTATTTGTTGTTGTGAATTTTTTGCAGAGACGTCAGTGCTGTCATGTAAATCTGCTTCATACATACACATACTGTGCTTATTGCCAACCGTGAATATACACAGTACAGTCTGTAGGTCTACTTACCGTGTTTGTTGTCATCCTTCATAGACACGTTAAATCTGTTTGTAGTGTTGCCAGCTGTCTGCAGGCTTGTGGACAGCATGTAGCCAGAAATGGTCGGAAGCCCAGGAAAATATATTGGTGTATTGTTGATAATTGTAGTTTGAAATAACTAACATGTGACACTAAGATAACTGAGGTGGTCTCGGTAAGATGACAGAGCCAGGCACAAAGGCTTTTGTAGTCAGTTGATGAGTTGACAACATGTAATTCTGTGGAGCTGTTTTGTGATCTCTAGGACTGTTAATATAAGTAGTGGTAAGTCTTTCTCATGCCACAGTAACACCGAGACCAGTGCTGATTATTGTTACTGTAGCCCTCACCTAGACATGGCTGTGGGGGCTAGAGCATCTCGTGGTGTGCCTGTTTACTCCCAACTGTCACTAGCACTTATTACATAAGGCCACGGAGAGATGGCCAGGCTGAGTTGGCCTGAGTGGCTGGCTATATACCAGTATTGTTTACCCACAAACAAGATGATCACCCATCCTAGTACTCGCCAGGCTCGACATTTACGTTCAGCCTGGTAAGTACTAGGATGGGTGGTGTTTATGTAAACTCGAAATTGTAACGAATAAAAACATAACAGAACTGAGAAACTTCTCCGTGGCTCAGTATTGTTTATCATAAACATCAGCGTATTTGTCTTCTACTTCAATACATTAGCATTTTCCGTGCAGAATGTATTTGTTGCTCAGACATTTCTGTAAATGTTTGCCCTGTTGTAGACTAGTTGTAACTTTTGACTGTCTTGTGACATTAACTTTAATCTTTCATTTGTGTCTCTGTTGTAGTGTTTTAAAGTATTTATTTGTACACTGTTTTAGTGTATCATTTCGTTAGAAATGTGATTACTGTATGTTGTAGATTCTATGTCATTGTATGTATCATTGGTGTATTGTGTGTTGGTAATTGGACATGATAATTGACTAAGTGTTCTGTGTGACAATATTTTGTATCCTTTGCTTTCACTACTGTAGTAGTAGTAGTAGTAGTATTGTGTTGTTGCACAATCGTTTTGACATCTCGAGAGGTTTACTCTACCAGGTTTGACTTCAAGTCACTGGGTTCACTTCATGTACTGTTAGAACTTAGGTGCTAGATACGTTCGCATATGATTTGTATGTTCTTGTATGTGCATGCATGTTGTATTACTGGAACATTGTGAGGTAAGTTTGGTGCGATTGAGAGCTATTTGTATGACTAACCACCCTCCTGCAATGGTTTGACACTGTTGGTTGGGTCATCACTCATCAGACTTGTGAAAATGTCGTCTCCAAAATGAACTACGTGATCTGTGGAGCGAGACGCTAAACCTTAGTCAGTTTCCATACATGTCGTCTAGTTAACAGAACTGGTGTATATTTTGTAGGAATATTGTACTTGTATAACTTGTAGGAGTATGGTACCCCAATGTCAAGTTCATCAGTATTACGTGTAGTCCATAAGTTGCAGTACGACATTGCAGAACAAATGTAGAGGGTGGCACAAAATAAACCGGACTACGGTATTTACTTTTGTTGTATGATAACGTACGTGTAACACCAGGAATATTAGTCAAAGTAGTGCTCTATGTGTCCTCCACTGGCTGCAACAAGTCACAGATTATTAATTACCTCAGAGTACTTAAGTACACATTTTGTTACCTGTCTTTGCGCTCCTGTTTGTTTTATAGGCGTTCTTCAGTGCACATTTGTCTGGTTTATTTTGTGCCATCCTTTATTGATAATAACTCGTTAGAATATCTAATCAGTACCATTGACTGTAATCAGTAGGCTTATATTTATTGGAGGTTTTGAAAGTTGCAGTACGCCTCTTACGCTTAAGTGCTAATCGAGGAAGAAGGAACTAGTAATACAACAGGAACAATCTTCGTAATATTTATTTCAAGTAATGCACAAATACGTACTCAAGTAAACAGTTTGATATGATGACCGTGTAAGCTGATAATCATACATTGACCAGTCTGTTTTACGATAGTCATGGACTGGAATCCTTTGATGTATTTAGTAGTAGCAAGTTATGTCAAAGTCTCTAGTGTATCGCACAATAATGTTTTCTAAGTAAGTAACTGTTTCTGTATTAATCATCTCTACACGCAGCTGTACAGATCACAGAATATCGCATGACAGTCAGTGCTTAAAGTGAAAAAAAGAATGCCTGGATGCCAACCCTTACCCTTCTCCTTTCCCTCCCCTCCTCCACTGCCGGATCCAGAGTACCCATTTGGAGGGGCAACCCTCCTCTCCCTTCCATTGTTTTTTCTCTCCCTTTTCCGTACCCTCTTGACCTCTCCCTTCCCCTCTTTTCCCCTAAAAGAAGTCCCCTGAAATACAGCTGGAAGATCTGGGGAGTATTGTCCCTCAGCGGGGTATGGGGCTGAGCCACGGAAATCAAATTTGGTGCATTTTCTGCGGTTTGCCTTAAAATCTGACATCTGGGCACCAATTTTACTAATTGTAAAAATAAATACGTAGCTGGATGCCGTCCACCCACGTACACTTTAAGCACTGATGACAATTCACTGATACGTTACATGATGCATAATCACAGAATGCATCTTGAGATGTTGAAATGAGTACGTCTGCTGTGATCTCGTCGTTGCAGCATTATTTCACTATTATTAACAACAGTATCGATCCAATGGGTCGAAACGATAAACCAATGCCTCCAGCAAGAGATTGTTGCATCACGAGTAACTGTCGATTGCAAGTCAAGCGTCGATGTTAGCGACAAACAAACATATCGTCATAGCTTAAAGCACCCTTTGCGTTAATGGTCCTGGGCTTAATAACAATAATTTTTATTTACAACTATGTCTCTTAGTTTTGGCACTAACAATCCATTGACTGCACACGTGAGATGTTATCGATTGATGTCTTGTTGCAATGAACTCTGGCGCGTTCAATATAGCCGCTACTTGCGTGCTTAAAATGCCGTTAAACCCTAACCAACCAACTTGCATACTTACTGGATGATGTTATGCAAAACATTGTACAAATTTACGTCTCAGCCTAACGAGCAGTAGAGTCAATAAATGTCATAACAGATAAATAGGACTAGGTCGATAACACAAAACAAAAGCAAATGATGAAATTGACTGAATGAATACATTATGATACGATGCAGAACAACGAAATGTAGGCTAACACACAAAGACGGTGGGATCTGAGCAAATAACTATGCATAAGTAAAATGAGAATGTAGGCTAAGTAAAGCTTCTGACAGACAAAAATAACGTTACTAAATAAACAGATTTATATGTCTCCTCAAACGAGTATTTATACAAATTACAGCGACAGGACAAACGCAGAGTGAAGAACTCAGTTTCGTAAGAATAAGTGAATAACCTTTATTTTATCAAGGTAGGCCTAATTGCTACGAAATTGAGTTCCTTGCACTGCTTTTGCCCTCTCACTATAATATGACTAAAACGGATGGATGTAATAACCAGTAGTTTCCATTCTTCTGATCAGTTTTATTTGCGTGACTGCTGCCATAACTGCATACACCACGTAAACATTTAACCCGCAGCTGTATCATCAGCGGGCTACTGTAGTGCACCAATCTATGCAATTAAATCGCAAGGAAAGTGTCCGAAGATGTCAACTTATAAAGGAAACCTGATAACGTCGGTGCAAGCTGCTAGGCAGGAAGGCCCCTGGGGGACACTGTGCAAATAACAATGTTGTCTACAAGCAGTCAAAATTATTTTAGCACGAACATTGAAGTTATAAGGTTATGAAGTGACGAGGAACAGTTGCTCAGTTCAGTGTGTTATCAAATTTAACATAAAATTAATCAGATCAGTTTTTATGGGAACAAATTGGTGTCGTCTGCAAACTTGAACACAATCTTAATGTCAATGTCTTGAGATCACTTTCTGTAATAATAACACGTTAGAATATAGAGTGGAGTCAAAGCCACAGCCCTGGACAATTTCCTCTGTTAATAAATTTAAATGAAGACAAATATGACTGAATGTATGTAAAATGTAGGCCCTATTTGATTTGCTGAGTCCTGCCGGTAGAAATGGAAAATCCCATGTACATGTATAACGGAACACGGCGAGTTTGTGTAGCCTCACATGAGAGCCAGTCCAGTCGCTCCACAGGGCCGAGGGCTTAGCGGATTAGTCCACGAAAAAGCCCACCCTTGTTTGTCTAAGTTTATCTAGTCTCCCCATGGAGGCAACGACATTACCCTGCATCCACCATTTCTCGATCCAAACTATTCCGGCGTCCTACCACTCTGTGTGAGAAGAACTTCCTGCTTTATAACGTATCCTAGTTTCTCAAACTTTAATGTGTGGCACCTAACATTTGAATCCTTTTGATCCCTTTCTTTATATTTGATGGTTCTGTTGATCATTCCAAAGACGGTGTGATCTAGAATTCGACGCTGAACAACGTCAAAAGAGCATTGGCAAAATCGATCAACATCAGACAGCATTTTTAAAGAAATCTAGTAGGCGCGCAGCCGCAGAGAATGTCAAGGCACAGATGCACGCATGGCTTTAAAGGCAAATTGATCAGAGATGAAAGGGAGGGTCAGTAGCAGAACAACGCCATCAGTCTCGCGGCAAGCCGAGAGAGAATCGGGTCACTAGAATGGACAAAATTGTGAAAGACTCGGAGAGTTTGGATACAGAAGTAACGTTTCCGGTGTCCAGTCACAACATCAACACGTAAGCGAGGACAAATTTAAAATGTGAGCTACTGTACCTGCCAATTAATATGAACGCTTAGCTTGGTAATTTACAGCATCGAGCACAATTTTCTACAATAAAGGTTATTTTAAGATGCAACATTAGCAGGAACAAAGAACAACCACAGTTAAGCCAACAGTAATGATAGGAATTGCCAGGAAAAATCACGGACAGCACTAACGTCAATCGACAGTACCTAATTTATATCCTGACAGTTTACCACACTACACAATACCATTAATAAATAACCGTTTGTGTAAAAATTGTGAAGCCTTAGATAAAGTGGAAATGGAAGATGTCGACATTGGGGCGTTCATCCTCCAAAGCAATGACGCAGACCCCTCCACCACCATTTTCATTCCTCTCACCGTGAGTCTGGGGAGTGTTGTAAGCTTTTCTAACGAGATCACGGCTACTAACAACTTTCGAGCATTTTAATTTAAACAACGCAATGCCTGTGCACTAAAAATGGGGGTTCTGCCGAATCGCAACAGTTGCCTGAACTGGCTGAAGCACAGTGTAACGAATCGAGTCATGGTTTGCTGCAAACTTATTAACCTACCGATCAGCGATGAAACCACTTCTTCTCTTAAATGCGATCTTGACCCTGTGACCCGGAAAAGACATGTCCGTTGTGCAATATAAATATGACACACCGTGATAAAGATATGGTCTTGCCATGACAAAATTAAAGTTAGTTATGACTTCACAAAATGACACTGAAAGATGAACGAAATGTTTTTAAAGCAAACTGTATTCACAGCTGCTGTAATGTGTAGCCAGGTGACCGAAAGACAGATAATGACTACTGAGCCTGGATACAAGGTTTTTCTCAAGACAATGTAATCTTATATCACGATGTGTGACAATGGACTCCCAATTTTTTTATTATGTTTTCACCCCTAAAATTTCTATGATGCAACGTAGCCTCTATTATCACCCGCGGATGGACGCTACATATTCGCTGTATCCAGTCACTCAAACTGCAGTCTTGCGCGAATTGTCACTGCTGAGTTGCTCGCAACCTGCAAACAGATAAGTCGATAAAATTTCAGTGTCGTCTTAGTTATAAATTCGATAAACAGTTTCATAATACGGTGCCAAATCTCACCGAACAGTACAGATAACTGAGATAACGCCGTGTTTCACGGCGGAACTCAAACAACTCTTGTCGGTGTATTTTTATAGCTAGGCCTAAAGAAATTACGATACGATACGATACGACAGAAGAGTTTAACGTGGACTCGAAAGCTGAGTATACAGGTTAATCTAGCACACGTAGCCAGAAACTAAAACAAAAGCAGTGTCTTTAATTCAGTACCTACAGATTAAGATCTGTGAAGTCAGTCCGGAAGGAATAAGAGTGACTATGGAGGAAAGGATTTGTGAAAGAGATGAGTTTTAAGTCTGGAGTGGAATGTAGAGGCAGTGATAGGTGATGAAAGCGAAGGTGGTGACTGTGATGAGGTGATATGCACAGAATGAGGTGACAGGAGGACAATGAACAGAATGAGGTTGACGGAATGAAGAAGGGAGCTGATTCCACAGGTAAGGTGATGCATATGTGAAAGAGCGGTTGGTGACTTGTAATGAGGAAGATACGGATGGGGATGGCCGAGCAAGAGACGAGGAGCGAATTCTACCTGTAGACTGAACAGAGATAAGATTGTGTAGGTAGTCAGGTTGGCTGGTTGTAAGAACTTTGTACGTAAGTGATAGGAGTTTATATTCAATGCGTTCATTGAGGTGTTCGTAATCTGTAGGCTATACAAGTATTTAATTCTTACACAGCAGCATTGTAAATACAGACGGTGTTGTGAAAAAGCAAGCCACTAAAATTGTGTGGCCATTCATTTTTTCCTCGTCCGAACATTTTAAGCAAACGCCATCCATGCGTAGGCCTACATAGACTATACCTAGTATCGAACTTATTGTTACTATGTAGGAATACAGTGACACTATCATCGACTACTGTTGCCGGGCTCACTATGCAATGACAGTGGTCATATCTCATGCTAACGGAGACGTCATTAAGGATGGCATGGCAGACTGACAGTCATACAAAGAGGGCAGCTACTGACTCAATCTTGTTGATCATTTGTGTGGGTTGACCGTTGACTGTTCCACCCTATCAGTCAAGTGACCAGTGTTTTTTAGAACTGAAAAAAACAAATGCTGGGAAAATATAGGCCCTGTAGTATCTTCCAGTAATGTTATCCTGATATCGTTGTGTCATCAAATGTCAACATCTCGATGCAAACTGCAATGAATCTGCTGAGAATTATTAAACCAAACCTTGAAGATAAGCGGCTAAGTCGGGGTCGTTTGCTTTCAGTGCCAGCAGCCGAGGTGTATTACCCTGCACAGTAATGAAACCGTTTCAGACAGGTAGGCCTACAAAAAATACGATTGACAGCTAGATATGCAATGGTTCCTTAACCGGGCAACCCACTGCAACTCACTTGGTTGGTGATGTGAACCTATACAAATCATTGTCTGGCTATGATCAGTTCACCCAGCCAAATACTGTAGAACTAGTTCGATCAGCTGGGATGCAAAGTATTGTGGGCGTGAAAACTGCGTTTTAGTGGACCACGGTCCGCCCCTTCGATAGCTGGGTATAACAGCCACAACAAACATACAAAAAAACAGACATACGGACAAAACATTATCACCTACAAACGAAATTATCGAGAACAACCAAGGGAGTAAGAAGACTAGAAAGCATTATCCGTGGAAGTTGTGGCGTGTTACCTGGTGATCGGTTTTGGTGAGCGACGCTCCAGCAGCGACTAACATAGAACAGACATCTTGGTGACGATTCCACGCTGCCTTGTGAAGTGCTGTCTGCAACCTGAATAACATTATAATATCGATATTACTGATATTCGTGCACAGTTTGTCTTTAGTATGAGCAATCTTGCTATCTACGAGTTGAGTAAGGCTTAACGTCTCGTTCAGTCGACATATTATACAGGACATATTTCGTAGATGATATTTTCACAGGTCAAAATACCAGCTGACAGTTGCCACGTGCAAATCTACCCCGAGGGTCAGCGCAACCCCCACCCCCAGTCGTCATTTGGCATTAGGTTACCGTATGTATCAACAGTATCATGCTACAGTTATGGCTTAACCTTGTTAGTCAGCGGATCAGAGCTAGATCACAGACCGCGTCTAAATGATATCTATTTGCCATATAACCAGCAACTGACACACACAACTTTGAGCTTACCGTACACGAATAACACACTGCAACCGATGTTTCGCTAGAGTAGAGAAGTGGATCTGACCATTGACTCCCCTAGTCTTTTTTGAACAACCATCACACTGCTGAAAAAGAGTGCCTAATGATACAGATAGGTTTCAATCTCGTCAAGCCCACCTCTCCATGTTATAATAATACTAGAAATACGTTCTGTGGAACGAGGTATCTGCCACATTGCTGTGCTCTATTTTGCAGTAAAACGTTTTTTTCTGTAACAATGAAAAACTTTGTTGGTCAACAAGGGTACGAATGTTACCACATTTTGTGTCACGTGACGTCATGGTCACGTGACCATAAGACCCGCAGTAGGCGGTTTCCTATAGGTGACCCATTGACATCAACCCTGTATCTCGCACGGTTTCCGAGATATTGAGCCTCAAATATTTCGGGGTCACAACATTGACGGGAGGTTATGCCATTTTTCCGTAAGGCACCCCTAGCGGCCGCCGAGGGGCGTCGCGTGAGGTATTAACCACCACAATCGGTCAACTGGCGTCGATACTGCAGTGTTTAGACCCTCCCATTGAAAATGCATTAGGATTGGTGAAATTTGGGGGGAAATTGGGGGTAAAAATAAATAGGGGAAGGCATTATCGGATTTTGACCCCCAACAAACACGATCTTAGTTTTCTGACCCCAAACGATTTTGCAAAGTTTCATCAAATTCCATTCAAAATTGCGACCGCAGGAGCGATGACAGACACACAGACAGACAGACAGACGCCAGCGATCTTATAATCTGTCCCAAGCTATGCTATAGCAATGGCACAGATAACAAGAAACTTACACATACAATACAAAAAAATTCAAAAATTATGACAGTATACGGTATTGTATGATACTCACAATCCGTTGTCTGTAGTATGCAGTATTGCAGACGGTGCTACAATCATCGAAAAACTACTTAACCTCTCAGTAATTTTCATCTAATATCATTCGTTATCAATAACTGCCGATTATTTACTTTGGGCACTGGATTAATACAAAATAACCTTGTTATACACAGAACGTATTATTTTCTGCAACTGTCACGTGTAGATAAGTCTACATAATTAAGTAACTATTTAACTTACATGCAAATAATAGCATGTGACAAAAGCACACCACAACAGCACTACATCGACCTCAAGGAATTAACCGACAATAATATAACTAAGCATCTAACTCCTGCAGTAATGATCTTTATCCGTCTTCAGTTCAGGATCTAATTTTTTATAATCAGCTCCCACAGCTCCTTATCACAGGTGTGCTATTGTTCCAAATACTCTCTGAAAGTTTCTCTGACAAATATATACTTATCTGACAGTTTCTCCACATGTATTAGTTTCCCACACTCCTTTACCTGATGGTCACTTATCGTGATATTAACCTGTACCACGCTTGCACAAGCACTGCACGACGTGTCAGTAACAGCTGAGCTTTCTACTCTAGTCAGATTAGCTACGCCTATATGGAGGAAATGAAAACACAGCAAGGCAACCTTGTTCTACAAGGTACTTGACAATGCGTCGATGTCCCAGTGCAGCGGCGTGGTGCAGACCGGTCAGACCCCAGCGATCGGCTGACAGCAGATCGACTCCACTTCGATGGATCTCCAGCAGCTACAACCACGCCATACTCAACTCAACAGTACGATGTCCACGCAGACATTCAGGAAATTACTGTCATTGGTTACAACAGAGTCGATTAGAAGAGAAACTTTTCATTTATTCAGGCCTACAGAAATTTTGTTCGCTTATCAAATATAAGAACAAGTGTTACCCCGATGCGTCGAGACGGTAGGCCTTGTGTCCAGCCCCCAGCAGTAGACGGTTGCATGTTCTTATCGTTGTGACACTGTGTGGCCGTGTATAGCCGCCATAGCTAGAGCGCCTACTGATATTGCTACGCATCGCTAGATCTGTGCTGGCGACAGACAATAGACAAACGGACGGACAGCAGCGTCGCTTGCTCCTTCATTACATACGCTTTAAATCATTACCAAATAAAAGGACCCAACTAGTCCAAGATTGTACCCTCTCTACATAGTCATTTTCTATTATCGCATTATACATTATTGTTTTAATGTGTTATTCTATATTTACCTATTAGACTGTTACTAGTCGCAAGTGTGATATAAACATCATTGTCAAAGCCCCCTTCCACTACGTGGACGGAGCTTAACAATGAGATGCGAAATGCGAATACATTCGACATTACTCTCGAACAGAAAACAACTGTCTGTGGTTTATGGATACAGTCTAGCTAAACACGACGAACAACAAGAAGCCAAGCTGTCGCTAGGACAGCCGACCGTACTGCCACACAGTAGACTTGCAGTGCTACTTCCGGTTTCGGAGCAAAAGTCGTTTCCGTTAGTGCTGTGAAACATGACGCTGAAATTAACGCCGAGTTTAACGCTACCTTTAA
>Ga0056114_1001387_pt1 | contig 10940 bp, 7 predicted proteins | sample WorMetHERISLAND1_FD_77005 | JGI IMG/M metagenome (GOLD analysis project Ga0056114, IMG submission 77005) | Marine gutless worms symbiont microbial communities from Max Planck institute for Marine Microbiology, Germany - Olavius loisae HERON... ...
GTCAGCGTTGATGGACTCGGATCTGGCATGGGTAAATGGTAAGAGCGGTAGATAAAGCTGACGCTATCATGCTGACGCTTTCAAGCGCTCTATAAAATCAGGGAGCCATTTACCATTTTACAGCCGGTGAGCCTTCCAGTTATATTTGAACTATTCCAGTATTATTTATCAATCCGATTTTTGACACTATTAACACTATTAGCTTCTATAACAGAATCAGGTAAACTATTCCAGGTACAAATGACTCTATTTGCAAAGAAATATTTTCTGAGATTATAATGAACATGATCTTGGTATATTTTTAATTTATTGCCACCTATGAGTACCTGGATAAGTGACAAAGTTAAATTCAATGCATGAGTCTCATATTTTCCAGTTAACATCTTACATATTTCAATCATATCACCTCTTATTCTACGATACTTTAAAGTGGGTAGTTTTAACCTCTCTAAGCGCTGTCTGTACCACACAAACTGCATGCTACCAGTGTTTTGACGGCATTACCGTTAGTCAGTCACTCGAAGTGCTGTGGGTCTAGATAACTTACGATATTCCGGTGTAAATGTAATTCTGTGTTGTCCTGCATGTCAATTATCGCCAGTGTGGATAGAACCTGCGGTGAACACACACTAAACGTGGATTGGCGTGAGTAGGGCCGCATACCGTGGTGTCCATCTGGTCATGTATCCTCTTGTTCGCAGTAACTTAGCATTAATACACAACTCTATACAAAAAAAAGAAACTGAACACGGCAGATTGATGAATGTTCCCTGTCCAAAGTCCTTGTCTCAGTGCCCATCATCTATCAGTCAGTCAGGGCAGTTTCGTCGCTGGGACACTGTACTGCAGTCAACTGCCTGCGTGCGCTACAGCATGTTTCTATAAGTCCATAAAAGCCAACGGCCAGAGTCAATCTCGGTAATCACAAACATTGAGTGTTACTGCATGCTTGTGGTGGAGTATGCAAATGGCTAAATTCTGCTAAGTTTATGATGTAAATATATGTGCAAGAATTATGTGGTGAGTGGTATATTTCAATGAACGGACAAATCCAGTAATTCTCAAAACACATTAATCCAGCATTATATACAACACAACTCCATCAGTTTATCAAGCTGCAAACGTCCGAATCCATTCAAGCAATGACTTGCGTTGATACAGGCAAAACAAACCCAATGACAACGCTTTAACTTAAATTATGCTGCAATTAACAAATGACAGTGATTTTGTTTACTGGTAATATCACTGGTCTGGTCTCGACCAATGTAGCAAACGACCCGGTTAATACTGCAACAGACAACCATTAGAAGCAGGAACTAAAATCATGTTGCTATGTAGGCCTAACCAGTTACCGAGGCCTTATAATACTGATCAATGTGCTAATGGACAAGGCGAAGGCTGGGAGTAAATCTTGCAGAATACCTTCAACAAGGTTGCTAAAAACTGTGCTGGAAGCAGTGAGTGAGTACATTCTTAACAGCACATCAGCCCTTCATGTTGGTTCACGATGGAAAATATAGGGGCTCACCTGTTCACAACTGTGGTTCAGGCTACAGAAACTGACGTTAGTTAGGACCAACGGTAGGCCTACATGCGTCAGAGGAAGAAATTAATGACAGACAGTAGAACCACGGTCTCATCTTAGAACTCACTGGGGTTCTCTCGATACAGCAAACACATGATATGACTTCCGAGGTGACATTTCTTGATAACGGGAGTAAATATTTTTAGGGGGAGGGGCAGGGGGAGTACATCCCTCACAGAATGGCTTGATAAACCAGGGTTCAATCACAGAAGCACATTATAATATATTATTCAGTCAATATATCTATAGGCCCACTGCTAGACATAACCACAAAGAACGATCTATAACGACAACAAACACTGCGTCAGAATTAACTTACACGCAATTGATGTGCACCGAAGAGAGTTATGGCAATGAACCCAGGAAATGTGTGAAATTTTAGAAAGACAAATGTTCAATATCTGCAAGTGCAAAACTATGATAGACAGTGGGTAAAATTGTGTGGTAACGATGGAGGGGCATGGCTAGTCCAGCAACTTGCTGGATGTAACGGTAGACAGTTGAAATAATACAGAAAAAGACTCGTGCAACACACACGTGACTTATACACAGTACTAACTGGACTAAACAAATTTAAATTACTTCTTAAAACAAGTAGGCTTTTAAAAATCCAGAGCAATATGGTAGCGAACTTAACCCAAACAGAACCAAAACTTCTTAACAAACTGACATACATAATTGTCAACAGCCTCCAAACTGATGTTGTCCAATATTGTGCAACATGTCAACTAAAAAGCACTTTGCTTCATCTCTTCACCACTGTTCTTTATATACCATATATGGTCATCGACCAAAGAGGATCAAGCCCTTTCCAGCTGGCAGTGCTCCTGTGTCAAGCGTCAGTTCAAGACTCATTCATTAAGCCGCCACTTCCCAGGTCTGTAGCACTACTGCAGTGATGCGGCTAATGTCAATTACTGCAGTGAGATGTTGGAGAAGAAAAACGACTGTGACTCAACTATTCTTCCACTATCCTTCAACGACTATCAATGACTACAGACTGACAATAATGCAGGACACAGCTCCAGCAAATATGAGGTCTAAAGGTCAAGGTCACTGGGAACGAAAATGTAAAACTCGTTTTCATGCATATCTGCGTCAAAAATGCATTGAATTACAAACCAAGACCAAATTGATCAGCGGCCCATCCTACACATATCTTCAAATACATTTCACCCGTGAAAATGCTTCACTTTTGTGATAATCTGTCAAGGAGGGGCACAAGTTTATTTACGAGACCTGAAACTGCAGGTACAGGTTACTAATAGTACATGATCAAACACTGGAAGTAAGAGTCTTCACCCAGACACCGCAATCACGTAAGGATTACTGTGAACAAATCAGACTGCTTCTAGTGTCTTAGTGCTAGGCATATCATCTCACAAGTTCTTACTGTCAATACTAAACACCGGTAAGGAGTAATATTGATATTCGCACCCTTTATTTGTGATGTTTTAATTAATTTGTGGAAATCCTGAATTGTGAGGGCCACACGAAAGTAAAACGTTTTGAGGTACCATATTGTAAATTTCAACAACCACGGGAAGTGGGAGACAATAATGAATATAGGCACACGAAGCACAATAGAGCTTCACACAGCAACAACAGTATTGAACAGCTAACCACACTAATATGACATCTTTGTACACGAACTAGCCAAAAGACATTCTGAAGTGGACATCAAATCCTCTCAAGAGAATCTCTGCAGCTACAACACAAAATCTCTCCACTTCTTGGATCAAGGTCTGTATCTCGCTGCAGATCTGTCGTCAGATGGAGGTCTGGGCTGCACATATGAATGGTAATAAAAACTGACTAAATGACTAAAATTCATTGGCATTCTGAACTGCAGCACAAACCCGCAGAAAAAGAACCGAAATAACTCCACTGGCAGCATTCATAATCACTGCCAACTTATCTCATATTATAGGAATTAAAGCTGACGAGTACAGTGGTATCTGCCATATTTCCAGTACTTGGTAAACGTGTGGAAAAGCCGCGTGTCCCCGAACTCTGGGCCAAATGTCTGCTCTTGTACTGGATGTATTTGGTTTGATTCCACGTCAACCAATGATGGGGCCGGCTGATGCGAGGGCAGTGGATGCTGCAGCAGCGGGTTGGGCGGCAGCTCCAGGAAACAGTGAGTGATAGATCTGTGACGGAACGTAAGCGACAGTAACGAGCCGTCCATCAAAGTACCGGCCGTGTAGCGCTGTGACGGCTGCCAGCGCCGCCGTAGAACTCTCACACTTGACATAGACGTTACCGTCAGTCGACGTTCGGTCGACGGCAATGTGTGTCACCGCGGCACCGTGACGAGCACACTCACGGACGACGTCATCAGACAGCGTCGCATCCCAGTCTGACGCCTGCTGTCTGCAAGTACACAAGTCAACATCACACTCCACAGACCGTATATTCATGTCCTGGACGCCAACAGCTTAAATCAATTTATTTCACTGAAAACCAATTGCAAAATAGCAAAAACACATGTTTAATATGTCTACTATGGTGCACAAGTGGCCATGTGACAGACTTACAATCGCCACATCAGGGTTCAAATCTCACAGGTAGCTACTGTGTACCAACAACAAAACGGGGTCAGTTAAAAGTTTGGGAGTAAACGGGCGTACCACGCAATGCACTAGCCATATATCTGGGGGCTTGCAGCCTCAGGAGGTTTCCTGTTGAAGGCTGAAGGCCGCAATCCACTAGGCAAACTAGTTGGCAACTTGTTGCAAGCCTGGTCGTTTTCTACGTTCCACTTGTGCAGCAAGTTGCCAACCTGCATGTCGTGATAGATCTATCAGGTTGCCAACTTGTTGGGTTTTGGCAACCCCAAAAAGTTGCGAACTAGTTGGCAACTAGTTGGAAACCCGGATTGCCAACCCGGGTTGGCAACTAGTTCGTCTAGTAAGTTGCGGCCTTAACAGAGACCAGTAGTGCACTAAGGATCCATAATAATGGGAAGGAGTTACTCCAGTCAGTTATATGTAGGATACTTTCATCATCAAAGACACACATTATCCTACTCATTATTGCCATCAACAGTACAGGTGCTCTGTAAGCAGCAGAACAGAAGCTAGGAGACGTCATAATGCTCTGCTCACCTGTCAGGGTCAAACATATTGGAGACGAGAAGACATTCCGTTGCTATCGGTGGAGCGGCAGCGGTGGCGGCAGTGCCAAGCATCATTGTAGCTGTCATATCCGGTGTATTCAGGCCGAGTCCTGGTGTCATGCCGAGACCAGCTGCTGCAGTTGGGTCCATGCCAATGCCTGGGACCATGTTCATTGCAGGAGGTGCCACTGGTGCACTTAGCGACACACCTAGTCAACAACATCCGCCACACTGACAATAAAACAAACTGTCTATCTGGAGTGACATCAGTAACATGTTTCTGTCACAGGACATGCACGACATTATAGTGTAGTGACAGTGTCCAATATCAAAAATCAGTTACGTTTTGATCTGTATTTGTACAAAAAAAACCACAGTTTCAATATCAGTTTTTAAAAGAATGTAAAAAACGGCGTGTTTTAATTTCTGTTTTATCAAAACCTAATAGCGTTTTTATTAAATTGCAAGTTGACTATTGGGTGGCTATTAAGACATACAGCACAACGCTGAAATACCAAATACCATGCAAAAATTACTGTCTTCGGCTTAATTTAACGTTTTTCTTCTGCAGTAATCTTGCACGGTAACCAAGTATATGAGAAATAGCTCAATTAATCGCAACAGAAGTTCTCCAGAAAATCATGGTTTCGGTTCCATCTGGTTTTCTCACAAACTGTGGTTTTTGGTCCAGCATTAAAGCAACACACACACACACTGGTAGCAAGCAACAAACAGTCAATATACACTAACCAACAAGCGGGTCCTGCAGCTGTGGAAGGCTTCCAATGATGGATGCAGCTGCAGTCGCGGCAGCTAGCGGATCACTGCCGGAGGTCGACGACGCTGATATCAATGCACCGATCTTGTCCGCCTCACCGACGTCAGGGAAGCTTGCACTGCGCTCCGACCGGCCGACCTTCAGCGGTCGACCGGCCAATGGAAAGCCGTTCATCTGCACTAGGGCAACGCTTGCATCCTCGGCATTGCGAAACTGTCAAGAATGACGAAATACCCAGCATCATCACACCATCAAAACAATGAGCTTTGTCTACGATACTGGACAGATGTATTAATACAAACGGAAACAGTTCAAACAAGCCTACGACTTGTTATGCATGTACGTTTGTTACTTGCTTTTTCCAATAAATAATAATAATAATAGTATTTCTCTACTCAAAAACAAATAGGCAGATTTCAACAAATCACATATATTCTTAGGTTTCGCACTGGGGTGGGGGAAGGGAATGCCAAATTACCAAAAATGTAAAGAAAATTCCAGTAGCATAACTAATAGCTGTCTCCAAATAAACCATTGATAGAAACCAAAGAATAATCTAGTGAACATAAAAATGACTGCAGTTAATAATATTAAAACAGCATGTATGAAGCAGATGGCTGATATGATAATATTTTGATACTGATAAACATACAGGGTGACCATTCTAAGCACAAAATCAAATTCCCTGACTTTCTGACACCATATACTATCACAAAAATGGCTACAATGTAAAGCCCATTCTTTAAAAATGCAATAAAAATAGAGTATATGAAACAAGCAATGTAATGAAGAAAATTTAAGTAAAAATACCTATAGATTTAATATATACAGTCAAAAAAAAGTGCAAACTACATATCCCCAACTTCTTCTGACCACTTTTCAATTACTTGACTTAATTCCAGGCTTTCCACAGGCATGGTCACCCTGAACTAACAGCAGTAGATATCATGGTGATACTGCCAGTCAAAGGGAGGCAGGGGACGGAAAGACAGCTGATGCCCAGCCGATTCCAGATTAAGCAAAATGTTTTTTATGTCATAGAAAACACAGAAATTGTCTACATCTACAGCAGCGTTAAAAGCCGTTATACAAATGACAGTGAATGAGAAGTTGAGACTGCGGTTTTGTATGGTCTCACCTCTGTTGAGCTGCGCGTTATAAAGCCCCGGAGATCAATCACAGACACTTTTGACACATTGATCAGTTTGGTGTAACTGCAACGGCGAGCATGGAAACGGACACTTGTTTACCGAGGACATGGCTCAGATTCAATCAACGTAGCAATACAACTCCCAGCCCCCAGAAACACTGTAATGAATTACTTGCAAAAAAACTAAAATCGGGCACAGAAACTGGCATTTGGACTAGGCCTATCTCAACTAATCCCATACCATCAGATTACTATAGAATTTGGATAGGCAAATGTGAATATATAAAGATTTAAAAGTAATAGATGAACACACATACATGCAACCAACAGTGATAACAAGTTAACTAGAGTCAAGTGCCAAATAAATAAGAATTAAACAATATATCGGTGTATTTATTAAGTACGAAATGAACACAACATTCACAGCCATCATAAAAATTAATAGAAAGAGTACATTACATTATGTAATGAAGTAAACGAGAAATATTCTGATAATGCAAGTGAAAAGCAAACGTAACTCACAGTTAAGAAAGCAAATCCCTGTGACTGCCCAGTCTTCTGATCACGCACGATGGACACATCCAGCAACTGCAGCACAACACTGTGTGCTGTTAACAATCTAAACTCAGAGAACTTATATCTACTGGAGACGTATGCTAATACCTACTAACAGGTTACAAACTAAAATCAATTTCAAACAGCAATTATGTTTGTAATTTGAAGCATATAGTAATTATTATATCACTGTTCTTTGTCTTGTCCACTCCTTAATTTCTTTTTCTAATTTTTCTTCTTTGCATTTATGTTGCATGTGTTTCAATATGTTGGAAATATATTTCCAATTATTCATGAACTTGTAATAGGCATTGATGGCCTGTTGGTTCTCTGGTAGCCTCCCAGATATTATGCAATGATAAAGCATGGCAAAATCACTGTAGATCATCGAATCTGTATTCCCCAGCTGTATTTAATTCTCCACTTGGGAGTGACCCTGCTGAAATTCTGGAAATTAGTCTATTCCCAAGAAAACGATGATGATGAGGCTAACAGACTATTGAAGAATTATGACGATATTTTTTTTACCCATTTTGACACAACACCGGAGTGTAAGATACACCCGGATAGATAGACATTAAACATCTTGCAACAGCATAAAATGGAGTACTAAAACCAACTACATAAACTTTTTAATGCCATTAAGCATCATCAGCGTTATCATTATTCGACAACATCTAGACCTAAATTTTCAGTCATTTTAGCGATTATCAAGGAATTCCCGTAGCACCTACGAAATGCAATTGTATCAATGGCACCGAATCGTACCTTGCCGAAAGGTTCAAATATCGCGCGGAGCATGTCCTCTGAGATGTTGTAGTGCAGTGAGCCGACGTAGAGCTTGGCTGCTCCAGGGATGATCCCAGGAATGTTGCCTTGACCAGCCTCACGAGCCGCGGCAGCCGCGGCGGCCTGCATTGCTGCCAGACGATTCTTCTCGGCGTGAGACATTTGCACGATGATTGGCACACCAAGCAGTCGCTGTCCAGTCAGGCCAATCGCCAGAGGAACCGACTCTATGTCGGTAAACTCTATGTATGCGATGCCCTTTGATTTGCGCTTGCGGTCCGTCACCAGTCTAACCTCAGCCACCTGTAGGCGGTAAACATCACGTGCACCTCACAATATTTCACCGAATCTGTTTTCCACACCGCCACTATCAGATAGCATAAATTCTCCAATAAACTAACACCTACACTACTCTCATACAACTGGGTACACAGTGCAACATGCAACACTCACAGATAATTACAGATTATCACAACAAACAAAGCATTTTCACTGGTGAAATGCATTTGGTGATATGTCTAGAATGGGCTGGTGATCATTTTGTCTTGGTTTGACATAAATCGATCCACTTTTGACGAAATCACAATTCACGAAAACATAAACAATTATCATCGACCAATCGCAAGTCATCATTTCAGTCACATGCACGCCACTTTCTGGCTTGGAATAGAACAGTGTTCTAATCGGCGCCGGAATCTGGTACCAGAGGAATCCGGTCCGAGATTTGCATTAACGCACACACCAGAAACAGGCGCCAGAAAAATGAGGTCGATTTATGGCGCCGGTTTCTGAAGCGTGTGTCGTGTAAGCAAGAAGCAATTGTTACCTTGCCGACGGATGAGAAGAACTCTTCCAAGTCCTCGTTGCGTATACGTGATGCTAACTGCATACAGACAACTGTCCTTGCGTCTCTCTCCTCAGGATTCACCTCAGCTGCGTCAGGCTTTCTGTACACAACAGCATCGCATCCACATTACTCACTTACTAATAAACTTTAAACTTCCTCGGGCATGATATAGCCGCTACTGGTGTGCTTAGAATGTCGTTAAACCCTAACCATCCATCCATTCACATTACTCACAGACAGCAAACATCGGCACACAGACGAAACGTTCTCAAATGAATCTCACTGCAACTACTGGTGTAAACTTACTGGTAAATTGTTTGTGGTTAAAAAAAAAACCCATACAGTGGTTTTGGCAATTACCAACTTCAAGTGTTAACAGTACAGAATACAGTAAATGCTGTATACTTAAGAGTTTGTGGGCAACTATTCTGTTTGTACCACTTGTATTCACTGCATACTACTAAACCTGCTGCATACATTTAGTTTGTTCTTAGTGCTACTTTGCAGCACATTACGTTTTTGTCCAAAAACTGAAATAACAGATAGAAATTCAATTATTAAGAACGCTAAGTAAGCATTCAAATGACGAACGTTTTAAACAAACTTTATTAAAACCCTGTCAAATGATAAGGCAAAATCAATTAGAACATCTCATCTACTCTTGTTTCAACATCATTCACCAGTTAAAACACGTGATTAACACAATTGCTGCCAGGCCAATTTTTCCCTGGGTGACATCCCCGGGTAGGATTTTTGCCGAGATGCCAGCTGTTGTGGTGCTGGTGTACGGCTGAGTTACATGTACTGAATACCGAGTATACTCGTCAGTGGCACCTGAAGATGCACATTAACTGACGAGCTAACTAGTCGGTGGCAGCGAACGCCTCAAAACACTTGAATACCTGTTACTGAGTGTTAATAAATGACCGACGACAGTGCTACTCAATAATTCCATACCAATACTCACCAAGGTACTGTGGTATGATTCAAACGAAACAAAAAAGCACAGAATATTAACATCAAAGACAGAGATATTAATGAGATTACAAACGTGACAATAGGTGTCGGGGAACGATTGCGACTGCGGTCATGACTCTTGCTGCGACTGCGACGCTTTCGATCGCGACTCCGGCTATGACTCCGCCGACTCCGATCGCGACTTTTGCTACGGCTGCGACGACTCCGGTCCCGTTCGCGGTCCCGCTTTCTGTCGTCGTCACGACGACGGTCTCTGTCTCGTCGCTCGTTGTCACGGCGACGGACGCGGTCATCACGCCGACGATCATCCCTCTTTCTGTCGTCACGGCGACGGCTACGATTACAACAGCTCCATCCACTTTCATAAAAAACACATTCAAGAACTATTCAGATTAACAGTCGGCTTAAATGTTGTTTTTTAAACACGGATTCTGTTAGGAGAAAAACAACGTAGAAGACACTATTTAACTATTTAAAAATTTACAAAATCATCAGCACTGCATTCACCCCCTCCTACCTCCAATTAAGCCTTAAACTCATAAACTCAGACATATCTACCAGATCCCTAACTATACTACAGAATTACATAAACGTTCCTTTATCCCACATTGCTTATTCCAATACTATTAACCTCAGCTCCATTTTAGTGTGTTTTGTTGTTTTAAATTTCTGTGCGAATATGTGTTTCTGTGTTTCACTATTTTGTATGCTTATGTTCGTTTCTAACTATTCAACCATACGCTGATCATGTACGTCTGATATATGTTTTAATAAAAAGTAGACATTTGACATTAATGAACTAATCAAAAACAACTCAAACGAGATAAAGTAGCACCATCGTTTGCTCTGATGATGAAATAAGGCACTAGGCACAGGCCTAGTGCCTGACCCTGCCGTCCGACCACCTGGCTTTGATCTACCTCGTCAACCGTGGACCCTTCTGAACCGGTGCCGGACAGGCCACGGTACCTGCCGTGCCAGCCTCCATCTTTGGGGCATGGCTCAGTCTGACCGGTGTCAATGCGGACAGCGGCAGACGATGACGCACATCATTGACGACTGCCCGCAGACAAAGTTCGCCGGCGGGCTGGAGGCTCTTCATGAGGCTGACGACGATGCTGTCCATTGGCTTCAGAA
>Ga0056114_1001388_pt1 | contig 10938 bp, 7 predicted proteins | sample WorMetHERISLAND1_FD_77005 | JGI IMG/M metagenome (GOLD analysis project Ga0056114, IMG submission 77005) | Marine gutless worms symbiont microbial communities from Max Planck institute for Marine Microbiology, Germany - Olavius loisae HERON... ...
ACTAACCTCCCTCCTTCAGTGCTTTGACACTGTTGGTTGGGTCATCAGACCTGTAAAAACCGTCGGCCGTATAACCTATATTGTGTTGGCGCAGACGTAAAACCATGCTCAATCAATCAATCACATTGTAGGCGATTTTTAGCATGACCCCTTAAGTTAATGCCAACAGTATGCAATGGCTGTGTATTAGAGAATGCAGCTAATGATCTATTAAAATCTAGACAGGTCCGATTCAGTATTTTCCAGCAGAGACAGATTTGCAGTTCACTACCAATCCAGTACTAACGGACGGTCCGGTGGGCGACGTTAACAGTTATTGTCAGGTGTAAGCCTCTCACTGCTGCTGATGACACTGTGTCGTATGTAAAAGGGGGAACCCAGTGCGTGGCAGTGTGCTGTCCAGGTCAGACAGATCTGCTATTGATCTGACTGGTGACTGCTACTGTATTAGTGTTGTACTGGTGTATCTCTCTCCTGATATTCGTGTGTAATATAAGCTTATGAATTTTGGGCTTCTGTTTCGTCTAAGAATTGTGTCGTTGCTATTCTTGTTTGGTTTTGGGCTGATTTAGTTGATTATACTTGCAATTTTACAATTTTAGTGGTGTGAAATGGCTATTATCTGTGTGTATGACATATTCTTGTACGGCTTGAAGATACTTAACATCTGTTTGCTCTTGTGGATATGACGTGTGTTAGGCAGACAGAAGTGAACACACAATTGAGCAATGGCTGCACAACCTGGTGCCGACAACATTCCCTCGTTCAAGGTTCGTGCCTTGTATCTGATCTTGTCAGTATTTTTGTGTAGAACTGATTTCTGTTTTTGGCAATTAGATACTTAGTAATCAGCTTATTGTGTTATATATAGCTAACAATATTTGTTGGTTGTAACTTGTAAGTATCTTTGTTGGCCAGTAAGATGACATGCCAGATTTGGCCTGAAGTTAGGTACTAAGGTACATGTTCAAACATAATGTTCCATGTGAAGCGAAAGACTGGATTATTTTTAAAGTGACCCAAACTGTTGTAAACTATTAAGCCGTTTTTGAATGCGCTGACTACTAATCATTGTTGCAATTGTATGTGTTAGTTTAATTTAATAAATAATTTAAAGTAATGTGTGATCATGGTGTATTTTACTGCTGCAGCTGGTGTTGGTTGGTGATGGTGGAACTGGAAAGACAACATTTGTGAAGCGACACTTGACCGGTGAATTTGAGAAGAAGTACATTGGTAAGCTTAGCGTCTTCTGACAGTAAATGTTGTGTCAGTGTTGTACTTGAGTAAGAAAGATTCTGTGGCTTGTAATAAGGATGAAAGGCAGCCAGATGGATAATGGCGATGGTGAGTCTTAGATTAGCTCATCCAAATCATTGTAGAAATGTTTCATTATAGTGAATTTATTAGTTTGTAGGCAAGCTGATTTGTGATTAAGTATTATGACAAAGCTTCTGTGGTGGCAACCACCCCTTAAAACCCAGAAGTCAGTAAATTACATTCGGCTGAATGAAATAGTCAAGGTGAAGAACTGGCGTTACAAACTTAGTGTAGATTACATGGTGATGTCTGGTGTGCTTGAATGAACTTAGTTGATTCATGAATGGGAATGATTGTGCACAGCCACATTGGGTGTCGAAGTACATCCTCTGGTGTTTCACACAAACAGAGGTCCAATCCGGTTTAATGTCTGGGACACTGCCGGTCAAGAGAAATTTGGTGGTCTGCGAGATGGATATTACATCCAAGGTAAGAGAGTCTGTAACACTTAACTTTATGTTACTGGGAACTGTTCAATAGAACATGAGTGATGTTAAACACACACCACAAATGATACACAGTCTTGATCTGCCTTTGAACTTGATCCAATGATCCTCCAGTATGCATTGCATACCTTGTAATTCTCCATTAACCGCAGAACACATATTGATCAGTTGTATAGATTTTAATAGCATTTGCCAAAATTTCTGTTGGACTACATCTTACAAAAGACCCCCTTTCCACAGTATTTTTCTTAGACGAGTATTATCAATTATACACACCATTGGCCTTACTAATGTACTTTAAACTACTTTGGGCATAATACAGCCTGCCGTGTGTGTGCTTATCCATCCATCCATTCATCCTGTGAATTTGTCTGAGCTGTTTCTACTGTAACATGAACCTTGAAAATACACACTGCCACAGGCTGACACTACTGTAATGTAAACATTGTCACTTTTGCTGTGATATAACTGCATTGGTAGTAAATTGCAGTTTTTACGAATGCAGGCGCTGAATGCCATTGACATGTACGTGTTGTGTTCTTATGGCATTACTTACATAACATCCTGTCACAGGACCATCTTGTTTGCCAATCATTCGATGTTTGTATTAGACGATGACCAGATACGACATTTGGCTAAAACTGAAGGTTTAGCGATAAAACAGTTGCTGAAATTTGTCCAAACAAATCTGAAAATACAGGTCTATGTATTGATTACACAATTGCTGTACTTTGTATTGTAATATGTTAACCAATGGCAAATTGACATTTGGTGTTTTATTTATGAAGACTCGCGTAAAGAAGGGTCAGCAATCAAGTCAAATGTATTTGGCTTGGCAAAACTTTGCCTTAAGTCGGACTTACACGACTTATGTGTCATTTAAATAGCTGGTGTTTTTTGTAACCTGATGATCAAATAGATGTAGTTTTAAGACGTTGGTTCATGGCAGGTTGGTGTTGGTTAATTGTAAGATAGCTGTAGTTGACAGTATGTTGCTGAACATAGAACTAATTCCATTGAGATTTTGGTTTATGAATAAATTTGTTGCTGTCAATGCTCCTCAGTTTTAACATTATGTCAACACACAGTTGTACCGTAGTAGCAGTAGCACAGATAATGTTCGGTGGCCAGTGTAACCTGTTCAATCAACAGGTTCAATCAAGACCGCATGATTGCGATGTACTTGTCAGGTCAGTGTGCTGTCATCATGTTCGATGTAACTGCACGCATCACATACAAGAACGTTCCCAACTGGCATCGGGATCTCGTGCGCGTCTGTGAAAACATCCCGATCGTGCTGTGTGGCAACAAGTGTGACGTCAAAGACCGCAAGGTCAAGGCCAAGTCGATTGTGTTCCATCGGAAGAAGAACTTGCAGGTACCTTATCATTCACCATGTCATCACCGTTAACTAATAGATCTTTAGTCTTTACCTTCCACTCGAAAATGTTTTGATGGTTAAAGCTCATCCTCTAAAATGCTATTAACCCTTTGTGCCTACTGTTGCTATATGGGTACAGCTATAAAGCACAAATGTCACTTGTAATTTTTGACATCCGGGCAAGTACTGAGCATCAGTGTCCGGATGTCAAAAATTACAACTGATGGCTTAACCCGGTCTGGCACAGGATGCTTTGTAGCTGTACCCATATGGCAACAGTGGGCGTTAAAGTGTTAAGTAAAACGTGGCTTTATCTACGTTCGTTGCTATTTGTATAGTTTTGATGCGGCAACTGATATTTAATTTGTAGCAAGTTATGCAAGGTATTGCATCGTACATGTGCGAACAAGATTACCCATTACTTGTATTAATTCGCACAGTTAAAAATAAATATATTTCTCAGTGTTCGAATTATTAGAAGCTAAAACATAATTATCGAAAACCCTGTTCAAATTGTTTAATCAGCATATATGTAAATGCACATGCAAATTAGTTTGTAAATACAGCAACTGGCTATCAGTTGTTTGTGTAAGTAAGTAAAGAACTATGACCAGTATGGTTTCTATGCTATAATAAATGAAATGAAGCCAGCGTCCATATAATGCGATACAAAAACGTTCATATCTATGTTGTTGGATGTTTCTATTGTGTATGCTCGTAGATCTGATGCTATAATACGTCTCAACATCAGATGATTGAATTATTAGAATCAGGTGTTCGAATTATTAAAAGTATAAAAACTATTAGTTTTCAAAAACATTCGGGTGTTTGAATTTTTAGAGCATCTGTATTAATAGAAGATATACGGTTGTCACAGAAAGAATGATTAATTGGTAGTGAGTGCTGTGCAGACTAGTCAACTAAAAAAATTAGTCGACTTCGAAACAAATAGTTGACTATTAGTCGATAGTCGACCAGTCATTGAATAAAAATTAGTCGAAAAGTTTAATTATTTTTTTCTATTTTTGCTACTTGAATGAAATGAATGAAACACTGAAATTTTCGGATGTATTTAGAAAGCAGCGGATAAACAGTCGGTGCGTGTAAAGTTAACGCAGAGATGCGACCATGGCAGCTCAGTGTCTGATCAGCAGTCAACACTCAACAGTCAGCAGTTCCAACTCCCAGTTCACGGTCCCCACACATCAGCCAGTCATGACCATGGAGGAAAGCCGATGTCTTCACTCATCACATGCACTATCGTGTGACACCAACAGCCTCAGAAACTGACTGCAGCAGTCAGTCGGCCCCGTGGGCCGTGACCCACCACGGCCTCAGAGATACAGAGATGTATCTCGGAGGCCGTGGACCCACTTCCACTCCAGTGACCAGTAGCCTACACGTAGCGTCACTCCATGACCCTGGGTCAGTTTGTCACTCTTTTTGTCTATACAATGGAGTGACACTGCTGTTGCTTCAATGTCTTCCAAGTCTTTAAATAAACGGACTATGATGAGTATCATGTGGAATTATTTTGACTTGAACTACTCCACAGCGGGCAAAGTTAACTGCTAGCTGTGTAGGCATGAATAGCGCTACAACAGAATCATGGCCGTAATGAGAGAATATCTGAAAACAAAAACTAGCAACTGATTTGTGTTTTCGGCCATATGTTATTTACCATACAAATTATATAATTTGACTGAGTGACTGAGGACTAAAACGAATTATAAGATACCAGTACAGGACTAAATCTATAGGCCTGTGTTATACCTTCGGTTATTATAGCGTTGTCTTTGTCATTTTGTTTTACTCGTTGACACTGCATAGACACTATAATCTTAAACCACTATTTCTCTGTCGTGCGCATTGTTTAGGAGCTATATAGGGGCCTGTATATCACACATTTATGGCAGTAAATCATAATAGGGTTAATCCATAGGTAGACACTGATTTACTGCCTTACAAACAGGGTTGAAAAGTAATTCTTTAATTGTACAAAAATAGTCGATACGCACAGCACTATTAATTGGTGAGACAAATCAACTCTGCATGCCAGAATGTGTTAATGTGATTGTCGCTGTGTGTTATGTAGTACTACGACATCAGTGCTAAAAGCAACTACAACTTTGAGAAGCCGTTCCTGTGGCTGGCACGCAAACTCACCGGTGATCCAAACCTGGAGTTCGTTGCCATGCCCGCTCTCGCGCCACCTGAGATTGAGATGGATCCAGCGATGGCAAGCAGATATGAACAAGAGCTGCAGGTGATTACTGCTGGACGTCATTGTTATTATCATAAACTGAGCAGACATGTCCAACAGCCAACCAGTATGTACTGGTGTAGACCGAACTGCCTGCCAATGTACATTGTTGAACGACAGTATCATATTTACCATGTTCTGCAGCTGACGTTACTGACAGACTCACACTGGCTGGTGGCAAATGTCAGTTTTTGTGACGACTTTCAGTTGTCATGCACTGCATTTACAGGAGGCCACTGATCCATGTCATCGGACCTGGCTCGTCACTGAAGGAGAGTGTTGTGTATCATGATTAGTTTGTTGTGATAATAAACCAACTGAAAAATTCTTAAAGCTGATCTGTCACCAAACCGTCGGCCGTATAACCTATATTGTGTTGGCGCAGACGTTAAACCCTGCTCAATCAATCGATCTGTCACCAAGTAGGGTCTCGCCAGTCCCTGGAAGACTGGAAATCCTTGAATTTGATTCTACGTTTGGATGCGATGGTAATGTTTCTCAGGATAACTAGCTCCATTTCCAATTCTTGGTGATCAAGATTCAAGATGTGAGATGATGGTCAAAATGTTACAATATACCTGCTTTAGTAGTACACCCAATCGATATTGGGTGTACTACGTATGTATGTACTGTACTACTGTACTGTTCATGATACAAATTCTTACTGTAAAGGTAAACATTGCTACTGTTGTGTGTGCTTGTAGGTGGCTCAGCAGACAGCGCTGCCAGATGAAGATGATGACCTGTAAATACCATTGAACTGTTTGTCGATGTGGATGTGTTGTCAATGCACTGTTACTTGATGCTAACGCACTACTATCCCTTCTATTACCGGAATTCATTTTGCAGAAAATAGTTTTTTTTGGCTCACAGTGTATACAGTACAGTAATGCCAACTGTCATCATTTAATTATCACCGCTACGTATAATCAATGTTTCATACTGATGTCTACGTCTCCAACTCGGTTGCCGTACGCATAAAGCCCTGACATCTGATGGAATTTCGGTTCCTTAGCTTACTCGGAGTATATGAAAATATGTTTAGGAAATTGTTTGCAACAGCTGAAACGTTATGAATTACAACAACTTGATTTGTTCGTCGTGTTTGTGAATTTAAGTTTTGACCATGCATTGTTGGATATCAGTTACATGGTCGTCCTAGTAATATAGTAATATACTGTCATGTCTTGTTAACACCAGCTGATTCACTGCTAAGGTCATTGCCAGTTAATCAGTGTTTCAGTGGCTCCCTTTAAAGCCTACTGTTGCCATATGGGTTCAGCTATAAAGCATCCTGTGCCAGACCGGGTTAAGCCGTCATTTGTAATTTTTGACACCCGGGCACTCTGACGCTCAGTCTTGAGCGTCAGACAGACTGCCCGGATGTCAAAAATTACAAATGACGGCCTAACCCGGTCTGGCACAGGATGCTTTATAGCTGTACCCATATGGCAACAGTAGGCTTTAAAGGGTTAAGCCAGAATATGGTAGTAGGCTTCTGCTGTTATGCATTCTTTGTTCAGTTTATGTGACAAATCAGAAAAAAAAGGTGCAACTGGACATATAACTCACTACTATGCGCAACAAAACCAGTGGACGGATTTTGAAAATCCAACGTTCGTAACCGTGACAAATGCACGGTAGCAGTGGTGGTTACCTCAACACAATCAAACTAATTGTTACTTTGGTACATACCAAGCGTGTTACAACTAGTTGTTTAACATTTGCAGGAAGGAACATCTCAAGAATGAGTAGCATTTGTCTGTTTATTTGCACCACAGTTTTCCTGTGTTCAGCCATACATCCACAAAAATCTTACTAAAAATGCTGTATGTAGGTAGTGATCGACAGTATATGACCCGCTCCAATGTCACAGAGGTCTGAAATGTGCGGAAAATGGCCCATTACAAAGGCTATCTTCTTCCCCGAATTTGGGGCGACAAATTAGGGAGGATTGGTTAAATAGATAATTTCTAGCTGTAAGGGTCACTATCTCGAAAATAACGGCTAAACGAAGATAGACACGCAACGTCAGCGATGTTTAAACTGCTATAAGTTTGAATTGGAGAATTTCGCGGGATTTTGCAGATTTCAGAGGCAACAACTGGTAATATGAAGATAGACCCGTATTGTCAGTGACAGCGTTGTAACCCACAGAATGTACTTTTAAACATTGTTCCTTGCGTTTATTTGCCATAGATTTTTTCGCTAGGGGCCTTCATACACGCACTGCTGCCGCAAGCTTACCTTAGCGTTAGCTTGCAAAAGTTACTGCTCAATCAGCTACCTCTACCTAATGTCTCAACCAATAATGTTGATTGCACCATATGATTGGGTTAAAAGCATGTAAAACGTATTTAAAACTGGAAGTGTTCAAGACCAGTATTATACGCCATATAATGGAGTGCTTTATAGGAAGTGTGAAAACAGCTTAATATCCCATTTATGCCATGCAGTCCTGAATGGGTCCAGCTAGCCTATTCCGCATCTGTCAGGACGACACCACTAGTAGCAGTGAACAGGAATAACTGAAACACAGTGGAGATACTGGTGTCACTCGCTGTATATTGCTTCTACCAAACAAAAGATGCTTCGTTTAACATATGATTAACGTTTATCAAACTTAGTGAGCTTTTACAGAATTTACAAACATTCACATTTCCTATGTCCACCTTCACAAATGTAGTCAATGAAATCCGTTTTAATAACGACATACAAGGACACTCTGATTTCTGCTGAAGCTTGCAGTCATCACGAGACGATAGTCTGTTTTCCTTGCGTGATGTTGGACTGATCAACGTCAGTGTCGTTGAGAAAGCTTTGCCGTATCACTTTGAATGCCTCTGTTGAAGCGTATGGTATACGAGTTAGTGGATCAAAGTACTTTGCCGGCAGACCAGTGATGGGGCACTCGTATTTCTCAGCCGAACGAAGCTTGCGGCGTGTTGGAAAGTATCGTCGGTACACAACCTCGTCACTGAATGTAATGAATGTCCTGGAACATTTCTCGACGTTCGTAGAATTTGGTCGTGTTGATTTGACATGCTCTGAGCTGTACATTCACAAAGAACATTCGGACTTGCTCAGCTAAACTGAATTTTCATACACAATACTCTTGTCATCACAGTAACCATAACTATCCATAACAGCCCTAGGTGAAACACACTCAAATGCAGCATTTACTCTTTGTGGTTATCAACAAATTCAAGGAGGACTATTACCTTGTTATTTAGGGGATGTGCACTGCGCCAAAGTCAAACATTACCTCAGCACTTGTGGCCCTTTAAAAGGGTGCCTCTCCTAAAGGAAAAAAGCTTCGACTTCATCTACACCAAAATACACTGAAAAGAAGGCAAGTAGCAGAAGTATGACTACTTGGTATATGTAGATTTATTTTGTAAATTTGGTATATTTTCAAATTCTGTGTGCGTTAGTATGTATGTCAATGACAGGCACTACTGTTTTGAGCTATCCGAGGTGAGGGCAGGCTTAGGGCAGAAGGATTAGGGACCTGCGAATCGTTTTTTCGTTCGAATCGAATCTCGAATCGGCCGTAACCACGCAAGCCGTAACACAGCCTAACGGACTGCAGGCGTAACGTACAGCCTGTTACACTTACAGCGAATATTTAATCCATCGGTATTTTGTATTTTTGACGAACGAGAGTTATGTACTACGGAACTCCGAACTGAGTACTTGTTTATTTCAATTCAGTCATAAAACGCGTCAAACAATGCTGTTGTACGCTTATTTTTCTCCCAAAGTAGACTAAACGCAAATTTAACCACCACCAATCGTTTCTTTACGATTGACAGCGCGGACGATTCGAAAATTTCGAATCGGACGTACGATTCAAAATCGAATCGAATCACGAAGCTTCGCAGGTCCCTAAGAAGGATCCATGCAGAGCTCAAGACGGCAGCTGTCTTTGTGCACTACAGGACACGTCTTTCTACAGACGTTCACCATTTGGTACCATAACAGCGTTATGCTGTGCTGTACAAAATTTGATGACAAAAATACTGTAATACATGCAGCTCAACATACTGCAACAGAACAATGTTTTTCAGTCACTGCGTAACGCGGATGTCTGATCAACAGAAATTACACATCAGAAATCATGTTATACAGTAGGATGGTAATTTACTGAGTAACTACACTGTAGTTTTATACGACGGCTGTTGATACCTGTCGGCTGTATCTGAATCGACGTTGATCTCTGGGTCAGCGGATGATGGCTCGTCGGTAACAGGAACCGTCACTGAGTGATAACGAATGATTGGGCCACTGTAAGTCTGTCGGTGAACTCGACATTTCTTCTTCTCCAGTTCCAACTTCTGAAACGTCTCTACAGCGTGGCAAATTTCCAGTATCAATTTGCCTCAATTGTCAACCAGTAAAGTGTAAATGAAACCAGCAATGTACATCAAGCTGCTTATCATATACGAGTACAAAAAATAGTCACTGGATAGCAACTTATTATTCCCACAATCTCTCCATTAGAGCTGATCTACCCAGTTATACTGCATTTGGCAAGGTAAGTGACCACATCCAGACTGAATTCTACAGTTTCAAGTTGCATCTTATAGCTACACTGTGCATCTATCATTATCACCGATAACTGTGTTCTAAGAGATTATGTTTTATGTTTTTCTTCTCTTTGTTGTTTCTCTTGACTGCACAGGATGTCTCAAAAAGTTATAGTTGGATTTTGATGAAACTTGTGTACTGATCCTCAATAGCTTAGCTGCTTTCGGTCACCTTTACATGAGGGAATAGGTACCTGATAGGGGGTGGGGGTGGATTTTTTTTACTAAAAACTCACCTGTTGCAGCAGATGGACGGGGTGCAGTGGTTAACGTGGCCTCCTAGTGAGGCAGGACAACAATTTTAGTAGTGGTCATACTGTGAGTTGGATCCATTATGATCTGCATACAAGAACAGATCAACTTTGAGCGGGATGAAACATCATGAATTGACCCACAAATGTACAGGGCGCGCCAAAAAAAGTAACCCCCTAGGAAAAATGTTATATCTCTAAAATTTTAGCAGATATATTTACCAAATTTGCAGAGTTTATAGATGAGGATTCAGTCCACATATGCTGCAAATTTTATTAAAATTACACATACGGTTCAACATATACAACAGTATAAACTTTAAAGTTCATTTTGTCAAGTGAACATGTTGTCGCGTCCTGAATATTCAGTAAGTCTTACTTAATAACGAATCAAACTTTGCACAACTTTTTTGTCAACACTTCAAACGCTTCAGTAATGAATGTCAGCTGCCCTCTTGGTATTTAAACTGAGTGTTCAAAGTGTCTGCCATCTGCAGCAACGCAAAATCCAAGTCTCTCTCGAAATCACAGGGATGCCTTATCAGTGAACTTCCGTGGCAAATGATTCCATATTGTAGCAACGCAGTCTTCAGCTCGGCAATGTTGGTTGGTTTTGGCGTACATAGCGTCTCAGTATTGCACCACACATGATAATCCAACGGACTGACATCCGGCGACTTAAATATCA
>Ga0056114_1001389_pt1 | contig 10936 bp, 12 predicted proteins | sample WorMetHERISLAND1_FD_77005 | JGI IMG/M metagenome (GOLD analysis project Ga0056114, IMG submission 77005) | Marine gutless worms symbiont microbial communities from Max Planck institute for Marine Microbiology, Germany - Olavius loisae HERON... ...
ACACCGACTTCAAGCTGTAGCTCTCTCAGTCGACCGAGGAGTTCCTTCCTGGTGACACCGACTTCAAGCTGTAGCTCTCTCAGTCGACCGAGGAGTTCCTTCCCGGTGACACCGACTTCAAGCTGTAGCTCTCTCAGTCGACCGAGGAGTTCCGTGAGTGGGTGACAGACAGCTGGGAACATTCGGAAAAACTGACGAAATGGCGTCGTCTTTCAGATATTTCCTAACCAGTAATCGTCAGCGTAACCTTTTGTGCGTTGCTTGTTCGTATCTCTGCGAACCTCAACAAAGTCGCTCGACTTAAAGTGCAAAGAACATAACTTCAAATGTTTCAATGGTATATAATCCTTTCGAGAATTTGCGCTCATCCATTTATCACACAGTTCCTTGTGGACTGACTTTCACTTCAGCGATTGAGATGATGTTTGGCAGCACCATGACAGTTTTGGTGCTGACGCAGCAGTGGCAGAGTAAGAGGTAAAATAGCGAGGAAGAAGACTGTCTGGTATGAGAGCCGAGTGAACAAACGTGACAGACAGATAGCAGTCAGCCAGTGATGTGTTAGAAACGTATTGAATGTGTTAGTTCTTATTTGCACAGAATGTTCCAAATTTGACGAAGGTATGTAATCATTAGCTGCAAGTGTATGGTGTCTTCAGTCACATGAGGCAGACGAGACAAGACAAGACCAGACCAGATGACTGATTCATGTCAGGAATCTGAAGACCTGACAGATCAACTTAGTTGTCATTCATCCATTCAAAGTCTTCAATTTCTCCTGAAACAATAATTGCCATCAGTACTGTCTCACGACACACTGCAAACTGCAGCACTGACGGTGTGTGTTTGTTAAAATTGAGTGAAAAGGTAGAGAGCACATAAAGTGCACACAAATTACTTGAGTCATAGAATGCTCCATCAAACCCTCCACCACACTTAATGTAATGTATTATATTAAGTAACTGCATCTGTAAGACGTGCATAATCTGAGCAGATTAGCTGGTTGTCATTGCAGAACTGACTGAACATATAATAAAATCTGGAATTAACATCACAATTAAATCACCAGCAACCAATAAAAAAGCAGCATCATTGTCAGCGTGTAATGCTGAATGTTTAGAACACATATCTATATATTCATCTAAGCAGTCATTAGTTCCATTGTCTGTGGGCATGTATACATTACAACACAGCACAGGTCCATCCTCAGAGTGCAGAAGCAGGGCAGTAATACGCCAGCTACTAGTATTGACAATTTTAATTATATTGGCCAGTGACTTTCTGTAGAGTATAGCAGTACCTCCAAAAGGCCTACCAACTAGCATACCAGTAGAAGTATCCACAGCTGACAAACCAACACCGAAGCCAAGTTGTAAGCCATTTTTGATTTGATTTCATCGCAGTTCCAGTCTTCAGTTTCCAATCATGCATGACATCACTGGAAACAATGAAGAAAACGTTTGTATAGTTGGCTGTTAAACATTACAATATTATAGTGAATTAGTCTGCTGTAAAAGCATGCAGTAACACACCATGTTCCAAAACTGGCTACAGAAATGCTGTTGCAATTACAGAAGCTTCTGAAAATTAGGTATACTTCGCAACTCCGTATGGACATGCAAGACTTCGCCCCTGACACCACATCAGGGGCTGTGTCCCTGGATCCCGATAGGGGCTCTCCCCAGTCCCCATAATAATAATAATAATAATAATAATATCAGGCGTTGCTGGCTTTCAGCGGAGCTGACCAGCCAGTTACAAGTTATACAGTACATAAAACATTACATAAAAGCAGTTTTGAGAGGTTGATCATAAAATGTGCAGAATAAAGAAGTTTTCAGTCTCCACTTGAAGGTATCGGTGTTGTCGGCTATACGGACGTGCAGTGGCAAGTTATTCCACGACTTTGCAGCTGCGACGCCGAAGGTGCGCTCTGCAAACTTCAAGCGAGTTCTCGGAACTTGAAAGTCCGACTTTGTGGCCGAACGTAGAACAGTTCCATGGGATGTGACTGACGAGACCGGCTGCAGAAGATCTGTGATGTATGTCGGGGCGTTGCCGATGACGGTGAGGTGGACCAGGAGGCACAGCTTGAACTGTATACGTGCCTCAACTGGCAGCCAATGCAGCTCAATCGCCGCGGCTGAAACATGGTCACGCGGAAGCAGGCCGTACACAAGTCTCGCGGCAGCGTTGAGGACGCATTGTAGTGGTGCGATGGTCGTGTACGGCAGCCCGGCGAGCAGAGCATTGCCGTAGTCGAGTCGCGATAAGACAAACGAACTAACGAGGTTGGTGGTGACGTCACGACCGAGCAGGCGTCGGACTTGTCTTAGGCGTCGCAGATGAAAAAAGCACGTTTGAGTTGTCTTTGAGATGTGCATTCATATGCTGAGTTCGATGTCTAAATACACACTGAGGTCGCGAACCGTTGTCACCGGTTCTATAGCATCCACCCCGTTGTTCAGTCATATCGGATTGTGACAGACTGTTCAGCGCCGCCGATGAGCCGAACCGCATGAGCTCGGTTTTTGCGGCGTTGAGCTGCAGCCGCCTGGAACCACACCAGTCGGCGACGTCGCTAATGCGCTGTTGAAGCCGTGGACCGATGGTGACGGCATCAGACGGCGCTGTATGTATATATGACTGGACGTCATTATGCTCATGCACGCTGCGCTGGCCAGGTCTGTAGTAGGAATGTCAAGTTAAGGTTGCAACCCACTAGGCGAACTAGTTGGAAACCCGGGTTGGCAACCCAAAAAAGTTGCGAACTAGTTAGCAACTAGTTAGAAACCCGGGTTTCCAACTAGTTTCCAACTAGTTCGCCTAGTGGGTTGCGGCCCTTATTTTACACAATGGTACATAACATACTGAAGGTTGCAGTGGAATCCAGAATTTAAGGGGAAGTCTAACAGTCATAGTCATTCCAGACAGCCAGCCAAATTCTGAAACTGCTGGGGTACTAAGTCCCCAGTCTGTCACAGTCAATCCAAAAATTTACAATAATGAATACTGGAACTGACGTACAATTCATGCTAGCAGCCGGACAAACCAGTGTTAGCTGTGTAACTGTCTGTCTTTGTGTTAGTGTAAAATTCAGACTGTGATTGGCAATGAACGTCAAACTGATCAACCTTATTGTTGTCACCAGGATAGCGTTGAACACAACTTCGGGCCTACATGTGACAGCGAGATGCAAAAACTTTACTGTTGGTTACTGTAACAGTTCGCATTCATGCTATCAGCCGGACAAACATATAATTGTCTGTTTTCAGTTATTCAAATTCCTCAATACTAACTTTGACACTAACGAGCGTGAATATCAAACACTGAAACTGATCAACATAATTGTTGCCACCAGGATGCAACTTCCGACGACGGTGCAACTGTACGACCAGCGAGCGCAACTCAGTGATGAACGTCAGCAAGAACAACTCATTTTACAACTCAACATCGTGAACAGACAATGCTACTATGCTGCTGGATGTCATGCAATTTATGTGTCTGGGTTATCTACTTGCTCGCTGTCGGCAGACAGTCTCGCATATCGGCTGATTTTCCGAGAATTCGCAGCCACCGCTTTTATGTGATGCTGATTTTTGCTCATGTTGACGAGAATGAGATCAGCGATGTTGTGTGTGAAGTACTTGTCTCTGGACGTTTGATGAGACAAATCGCTGGGACATAATTTTCTTTTGGCAGCGCCAGACAGCTGTAACATCTCCGTGCAGCATTCACCTGAACGGGTCAAATTCAACACTGCACGAAAGAACGTTGTCTTCTCTGTTTCATTCCAAATTTCTCGTCTTTTCCCACAAAATCCCGGTTCTTTTTCATCCAGGATAAGCACGACATAACAGCATTTGTGTGTTTGCCAGTAGTACTTAGTATGACCTGGAATTTCCTGTCTCAATGAACTGTTGATGTTCGAATATATATTGACCCACGTACTTGGTCTTATATGACATGTAACTTGCTGTTTACACCCATAACGCCATCGCAAATGAGCTTCAATGCTTTTGTCGTTGCCTGTGTTAACACACGTGCCTCGATGTTTGTTATGCCCGGTTCTATATGACCAGTCAGTTGTTTGACGATGACTTTAATGTGATCAACTGCATCGTATGTGGAGTTGCCTTCAAACTCCGACAGCAAAGACCACAATTCACGACACTGAGCCATGTTATTTTGGATCGCAGTAATGGTAGACGCATCTTTATTGTAACACTCAAGCAGACAAGAGTTTAACCAACCCATATTTTCCAACATGAATGTGTTCCAGCAACAGTTTCAACACCATCCAGTAAGTCATTTCAGGAAATACCGCGACTGATATTGTTCTGTTGACATGCACTGATGGCGCAGCAGGAACAATGTAATTTGAACTGCCACAAAGAATTTTGTCAAGCGCATGCAACAGTGCGTCACCAACGTCATCCAGTTTGACTGTCTTGTCAGCTGTGTTGATCTCACGACAGTGTTGCTGTAGACTTGAGTCAACAGTCAGTTTCATCTGTTTCAGTTTCTGGTCGTCGGCCTCGATAATATAACGAAAAACGTCGTGAGATATTTTCTTTTTCACTGTGTATATCTGAGACTCTGACGACTCACCATCAGTTTCAGTGTAACGTGAAAGATCGCCATCTGACGGCTCAATATCAGCATCAGTGCTCTCAACATTCACGACAGATGGGTTTGAATCTGCTCTATATCGTTGTTGCAGATAGATGCCTCGATGTAATTGCAGTGCTGAAACGATCTCATCGCCAAGCTGAAACAGTGGACCATTGGCACGGTGCATGTGCAGAGATGACGTTTAAACAATGCACTTCATAGCTGCTTGCTGTTGCAATAGTCTGCCGAGTTACTATCATATCTTTTTCACAACATCCAACTTGAATGGCACTGTATAGCCTAATTGTGCTGATGTGCCGTTAAGAAACTACTCACTCACTCACTGCCGAGTTCCATCGGAAACTGCTTCAAATGTTTCGTCGATCAGTTTGTTTTAGTTGAACAATGACTTGGTCGACCGTGTTATCACCGTAGGTTGGATTTATCCATGACATCAGGTCCGTCTGTTCTGTTAACGCCAATAGCACATTGGCTGCTTTAAAGCAGTTTTCAGCCGTAAATCTGTATAATTCATAGCTGCGACAATGCTTGGACAATGCATGTGCAGAGATCTTTCTCAACTACCGAGATGGCAAAGTTTCTGACACCTTGATCCATGCATTGCTTAGCCTACGTATCCCTCTGACAGTACCTGTCTGCAGAACATCGTGAACACAACATACTGACTACAAACTGGAGGTTCTCTCTGTTCTGGTAACAAGTGCCATTCTTCGTCATTCTTGCTGTGGTCTGCTCGCCATGCCAACTCTTCAATCATTTCAGCACACTTGCCATGAGCTGTCGCAAATTCCCTCGATGCGTTGCGCAGTTTCTCGTCAACAGTTTGTCTGTGCTTGTCGGCATCACTCTGCCCAATTCTCTGCCACACGCTTGGGTGAATCGGACTCACAAACAGATTTTCCAGATTTGTCGTGCGTGTCAACATAGAGGAGTGAGCTATTTCTGGTGGCATTTCATGTCCGGGTTTTCAGGTCCGAAGTCAACCGACACAACACAGTTGGCCCCTTGTCCTTGCGCTCTATGTGCAGTGATGTTGCTTGACAGGTCGAGCGGAAACTATATCCTGTAACAGTCTTTTTCTAACTGCTTCTTCCTGATCCATGCCAGCAGAGAACTTATTTTCACACTGAAGCGTTTTCTGAACACAGGCACCCATGTCGGCTGATTTGGATACGGAAATATACGTCTGTCCGTGCCGTCTTTCCTGTCAACAAATCCCTGAAATCCTGCGAATGACACGATTATGTGATCTCCAGCCAACAGCACATCATCATCAGCGTTGTTAAAAATTAGTCGCACGACAGTACCCGACTGAGATATAACGATACCAGAAGCACTGTTTACGTTTTGCAACAGTGCAACTGTGCATCCCTCTGCAACACATAGAATGTCTGGCGCGTAGTCATAGGCCTGAGGTGGTAGTTCACTCAGTGCATCCATGATCTGACTGTTGTCGCTCGTGACGTGATAAGTGGCCTTGCAAATGTACATTCGACGATGTTCTGTCGACTCCTTGCATTCGTTCAACAGCTGTCGCCAGTTGTGCATCGCACACATCTCATTCTGATAATGAATGCCAAAATCTGTACAAACATCTGGAAAGTTAGCTCTTCGATATGTCAGCATCGTGCAGTCATGTTTAGTCAGTTTTCCCTGTCTCATGCGATCACAGATCTCCTCCCAACAGACCTGAATTTCTCTGTAAACGTTGCAAATAAATGCAGTTGGAAACGAGATACTTTTCGAAGAGAAGCTGACCAGTCTTGGAACGCTTCAACTGCTTAGTTTCTGTTTAGTTTTGGCACTGTTGCCGCCTTCGCGTCCATCATCGTGCCCTGCAGGTCCTCCGACTGGTGGCAGTTGAGCTTGATCTCCAAAAAGAGCATATTTTGCCTCTGAATGTCACAATCTCACCTTTTTCATTTGTTTCATGCTTCGGGTTGAACGCTGCTGTCATTATTTCATTGATAAGAGCAAAGTAGGCTGGAGGTACAGCAAGAGCCTCTTCGATTACAAACAGCTCGATATCGTCGTGTGTCCCTCTGAACTAGATGACTTTTTTGCTGTCACGTGTCATTTCGGCCATCGCATAATTGTGCTGCTGGTGCCACACTGAATGCAAGTTGTGAGTAACTAGGACTCTGACATCACTGACTTGTATTAGCTTGTCTTTAGGCTCTAGTGCTTTCTGTTTAGAACTGTGATTTGAATTGTGATCTCGGAATTCTATCCAGTGCTTGAGTTCGTTTATCGATTGTCTGTACAGTCGTAGTAATTGGCGTTCCACAAACAAGTTTCTCTCTGGATCAATGTACTTGTGCCACTGTTTTGGCCGCTCAACGATTAATTTCTTAAGTATTGCCTTCATCGTCGAATGACTTCTCAATCACCTTGTGGGTGGTATATCGAACTATGCTGCATCTTACTTCCATGCAGATGCCATAATTGCTGCAGCATCTCAGCATTCGGTAACGGTGTAAGCGAGACATCCAACAAATACTAAATTGACATGACGTCTTTGTGCTTCAACGACACCTCGTAGTGGTATGTGCAGATGGAGCAGATCCAGTCTCAGCATGCCGAGAAGCCTCGTAGCAACACCATCACTGTGGCAAATTGTGGTTATCCAAGAAAGAAGGTAGAATGGCATTCCATGTGTCACAGAACTCCGTCTTTCTCACACCCTGTTTCTGATCATACAGTCGTGGTAGCACTAGAGTCCACTTGATATCAACCTGTGAGGATCCCCATCACTTTGCAGTTTTCACAACACTTCACTGTTGCCTGTAGTTCATGTTCCACTAAGAACTCCATCCACCTCTTGTCATACTTGTATTGAGCGGTTCCCTCCTTGGCTGTCCGTGTTCATTTCCTCCGCATCTGTAGACTCTTCGAGGCCTGTGCGTTTGAGCCCGTTCGGCCGGGTTCAGTTGTTCTTTGACCAACGGTACTTCCAGCTGACGTCATCTACTTGACTGGGGTCTTTGAGCATCGAACATACCTTAGAAAATAAGTAGGTTCATCATTTTACAGCCATACAACTGGATTGCTACGTGAGTGAGCAGTGTTTTACGTCCCCTCCAACACAGTATAGGTTATATGGGAGACTGGATTGCTACAAAAATAAACTTAATATTGTTTTATGGTAAGATATTAGTGATAAACCAATGTCACTGTGTTAAACCCTGCAAAAGCCCGCGACAGTTCACATCTCTGAATGTCGAACAAAATGTGTATCCAATATGAAAATGATCGGAATTGTATGTAAGCCACTAATATCAAGCATGCACGAGCATCAAACTACATCCGTGTAATGACAATCCCGCAACGTCGTAGACAGACGAACAATTTTGAATCATGCCTATAGCCCTATAAGTACCGGTACAGAGTAGAACAGTAGAATAACAGAGTACAGAGTAGAACTAAGAATGAATCTGGAAGACAGCAGTTATCGTCATGGCGTAGGACACACGGGAGAAGACGACGTAAGAACACTGCGGTGTGTTTGTTGATGTTTTTCAGCTGCAACTGGCACAGCATAACGCCGTATAGGCGTAGTGCACTTAATGCAAAAGATACATGCTATACTCACCCTCCAGCTGGACAAGTGGTCTGTGTATGGCCTGTCAGCCTGCACAATATGAAGTGTAAAAATACTTCGCACGTTACGTCTACGTGATGTTCTGCTTGGCTTCTGAAATGCCATTTGCACTACACATTTTAAGAATGTTATCAACTGCAGTGTGAACAACTGCATTTGCAAATCAAAACGAAAATGAATTAACGGTACATACCCCCGTTAACCCTTCACGGCCTGTGGCACAAGGCATTGTCATCACTGCAGACCTAATGCAAGGTGATGGTCTAGAGATCACTTTGGCACAGACAATGGAGAAGACTTGGTCATGGACCTAATTGTGCCAATGTGCCTGTAAGAAACTATTCACTCACTCATGGACCGGTCCTGAACAACTGTGCAGTCTGGCCAATCAGCTGATACACTGACACTTATTATCTACTTGACGATCGTGACAGCATATATCACATGCGAAAATTTGACATAGGCTTATTACAGAATACGTTTAAGTGTGTGCATTTGTGGTGCACACATACGGCAGTAGTAAAGTAAACTACTCACAGTCGCTGTGGCAGCAGCTGATTTGAGTGCTTCTGTCTGCAATCTGTGAGCCTTCATCATTTGCTGAAGAGACGTCAAGATCGGAGTTATTGACGACAGAAGACTCACGCTTCATTCACAGTCTCCGTAGCTGTAATCTTACTTGCATAACTTCCACGTTTTGACATCATTGATGTGACTGCCAAACATGCTTCTACGCGACTAATTAGATGTCTCGGTTCACTTATCTTTGTTGCGAAACTCATTTTCAGTACTCGTCAACTTCTCGGGCTATTCAATACAGTCAAACTGATTCGTATAACGTTGTTATGGAAACTGTACTGTGACGTCATTTGGACTAAATTGCTTATCACCGGCTGTGCAGAAACGCAGAACTATTGCTACTATTGTTGAGTTAGTTGCCGTTGTTCATCAATTGCCTGGTCACAGCATCGACAGGCGTCCTGGCACGCTTGGGTTTGTTTTGTGTCGGTCGGTGTCTCCACATCGGTTTCGTCACCTGGGTCAACATAATGGCATAACAAGTTGTGCAGACACGTAGTTGCCGTCACTGTCTCTCTGGTTGTAGATGTCTCGACGGCAAATGGCGATCTAAACACATTGGAACTTTGCTGACATGATTCCGAAGGTGTTTTCCACGACGCACCTTGCACGAGACAGACGATAGTTGAAGATCCAGACATGTTTCCGAAGGCGTTTTGACAGGGGCAGTTGAAGATCCTCTACATATCTGATAGGTGTCGACCAGGAAAAGGCTTCGTTATATTTGTCCGAAGTGGAAAGGAGTCGTCGGCTACTAACACTAATAAACACTCCTGTATCACTGATCCATCCTTGTGTGCCAACGTTCACCTAAATAAATCTCTAATTTGCGTCCACATTTGCCATCAAAACGACATTCATTGACTCACTGTTTGGCAATGACTACGTGCTTGCCGTCAAGAGCCCCGACACAGTTAGCATAGTTCCACTTGTTTTGAAACACCTGTGAAACTCACAGCCTGTTATGTTCAGTTTGTGGTACTTGAAACTGAAACTCTTCAGTATGATAAACTCTTAATATAATAGTATAAGTGTCAAACCTGTCCTCAGAGGAGGTGAGTAGTAGATTAGCTAGCTATTTGTATTATCATCACTCATTAGCATGGCACGGCATTGGACGTACAATATTGAAGAGGATCTGTGTGTTCCACTTAGTGTAACTCTGATTGTATAAGGAATTTTTTGCGGACACCATATAACAGCTTGGTCGTTGATAGACGTCACATATACATGTGGTGTGTCTGTATTTAACATGGCATCTTAAAAATTCTTTAATGGTATACTAGCGCTAACTGTTATTGAACGAAATGTGGTGTGCTATTGTAGACTTTCCAGCCAAGTTTCCAATACATTAACACTTGATCAAGTTACGCTAGTAAAAGTGGTCCCAGTTATTGCCAGCGTAAAGTGTGTGTCATGTGCTTTATTTGCCTAGCTTCGCTGAATGTTTGTTGTGCTAATCTTTGTAAACATTTAGGAAAGTAATCAACTGTGTATTTTACTAAGAATACGTTTACTATCATTTGAATCAAATCAAATCAAATTTATTTGAAGACACAATAATTAGTGTCAAACAGGACTTCAAGGCAGGAAAACCTGCACTAACAGAAGCCCTAAACACAAAGATGAAACAAAGCAACAAAAATACAAAAACTAAATGAACTATATGGAAATATATGCAAGGGTCACAATACACAATAATCAAACTGATGAAAAACACAAAGGGTGCAATTTACGTTTGAGCACAGCAACAGAGCACGAGGAGACAATGTCATTGGGTAATGTATTCCAAATGTTAACAATACGATCTGAGAAGAAGTTGGCATCATGAACAGACGTAGTACGCTGCAAATCAAACTGTAACTTGCAAAAGCCTGAACAAGTCCCTGTTTGCAGTGGCCAGTACTAGAACAAGGAGAAGATCCTCAATTCCACATCCCGTGGAATGTACTGAGCTGTTAGCACTGCTTCGTTGGTTGGTTGGTTGGTTGGTTTGGGTTAACGGCATTTTAAGCACGCAAGTAGCGGCTATATCATGCCTGAGGAAGTTTAAAGTTTGTTAGTAAGGCCAATGGCATGTACAAAAGAGATTATACGTTTAGGATGAATGTTATGGAAGAG
>Ga0056114_1001390_pt1 | contig 10934 bp, 6 predicted proteins | sample WorMetHERISLAND1_FD_77005 | JGI IMG/M metagenome (GOLD analysis project Ga0056114, IMG submission 77005) | Marine gutless worms symbiont microbial communities from Max Planck institute for Marine Microbiology, Germany - Olavius loisae HERON... ...
CATTGACAACACAGAAGTACGCCCACTGTCACAACACCACAACTCATTGACAACACAGAAGTACGCCCACTGTCACAACACCACAACTCATTGACAACACAGATTATACAGATGAGATATTTTTAGAAAACCACAGTAAACAATGTTAACACAACAGTTCTAGATATGACTACTTTACAAAGTTCAACTATTAGACATGCAAAGTGAAAAAATATTTAACAATCGAACAACAGGAAAACGGCAACGTTTGGTTGCTTTAATCAATGAAAAATGAATATTTGCAGATGTCATTAACTTTATCACAATTACGTAACTAGGTAAGTAAGTAAGAGATTTATATAGCGCCAAAGTCTCAGAAGAGAATCAGGGCGCAAACTGAAAGCATCACGGACTGAGTCACAGAGGAGAGGAGACAGACTGGGACAATACAGAAAGCAGTTGAGAGTACACAGTGGTCATAATATACAAGACAGTTTCAAGTACTCACGCGATAATTCGGACGAATGCTTGCAAAGTAGACAAAGTTCTCTGCGGCAATACCGAGACGTGGACTTAGGCCTTCCCATGAACATGACGACAGCATGCCGGGCACCGCCAGACTCCGCAGCATCTGTACACATCATTAATGATGATAAAAATAATAATAGTCATTTCTATAGCACTGTTTAAGGATCATCCAGGAGCGCTAACAAGAGGTAGCGACGTAGGCTCTACAAAATAGTTCAGTTTTGAGGTGGCGCTTGAAAAGACCAGTGTGACTGATATGATGGAGATGGTGTGGAAGACTGTTCCATGCAGTAGGTCCAGCATGAGAGAAGCCGCACTCTCCGAACTTGGTTCTGCACCTCGGCTTGGCGTAGACAGCTGTGTCGGAGGATCTGAGACCAGGTCAACTGCTAGAATGTGCAACTGTCTGAACGCTATCGGTTAGATACTGTGGCACACGGTTAGTATGAATCATTTAACAGCACAAACTCAGTCCATTGAACACCTGGGTGAACCAGTTCCAAATTAATCGCAAAAGATTAATCACTCTCACTGCCAGTTATCGTTCACAGGTGTTCAAAATTTACCACTTATGAGTGCACTGCATCGTGCTTATCCAAATGAAGACTTCATAGACCATACATGCACCTATCGTAAAGCATGCATGTTCAGTTCTTTATGCACCACCCTATACAACTACCTCAGCCTGCTTCTACAACCACTGTTACTAATAAATCAGTTAGTGGACAAAACCAAACATTTAAACAGAAATTATACATTTATATCAACAAATACCTGTATTCATGACACAAAAGCAATTTATAAGCGTCTTTATGATGACTAGAATAAAGTCAAACTGAGTGAAGTTGCTGATTTAATATGTAAATGCTGACAATACACAGAGGTTCTACTAGTCAATGTAGGTCAAAAATGCTAAAAGACAATAGAGAAAACAGGCAAGTGGTCTCAGTCTTAACGTCACCGTCTCGAGACATACCTTTCAAACATCTCGGCCTCGTCTCAGGGAGAGCTTGCAAGGTCTCAGTCTCAACTCTGAAAGATAGAAGTCGCGGACTTGGCCTCAGGCATTAAGGCCTCATTTTAAAAGCTTTAGTTTTCAGTTTATCCCACATACGAACAAGAAAGCCCAGTCAGCTATCGCTAACGGATCACGCATCTGCCGACGCAGTCGATTTTGGCTTTAATTTTTGATGAAAAGCGTGCAAATTCCTATATATCAACAGTCGCTAAGATATACAATTCGGCCAGTTGTTTGAAGTAAGGATCAATAACATCAATCAATGGTACGGACAGCGACGTACACTTCCGTATGGTGTGTAGAATAATATATAGCTCTCTTTGTTTCCTTCTAGGTGGCAGCCAACTGCTAGGACAGACCCATTGTGACACCACTGTGCACACACTATTCTCAGCTGAGTGTCCACCAACACCGGCCCTACGATTAACACGCAAACAAAAGATCTCCATAACCCAGAAAAACGCTGCTTAATGTTGCTTCAGGTGAACTATCTATTCAGTAAGTCAATCAGTAACTGCTCAGTAATAAAGCTACATGTAATGAATGGTTTGTTACTGACATCAAATATCTGTATCGTCAAAAATCATTTGACAGCAATATCTACAGTTAACTTCCTGCGAGAGCAGTTCTTCTGAAATTAGTTGCATCATATTTGTGGAGAAAACCAACTACTGACTAACTATACTATGTCAATCAGTCACTTAGTCCAGTCGACCAGTCAGCCACTAAATCACTGAATCATTCATTCAATAGTTCAATCATTTGATCGTTCAATCAATCAATCAATCCATCCATCCATCGACTGGAGAAAAGGGAAATCCATAAACATACTTAAAATAAATGACCGCTAATAATTACATAATATATTAAGCATACACTAGACATTAGCAGTAATTAACAGAAATAAACAGTTTATGCAATCTTGATAATTTTCAGTCTGACTTCATCAAGGCTTGTAAGGTAGTACAAGATGCTGTATAAGCCAACAGCCAAAGTAATGGGTAAAGATGATCTTTGTCACCCAACAGGTCCGAAACCCTGTAACCATATAATTTTGATGATAATCTAAAAGTTGAACACACATCATCAGTTGAGTATACACGGTGTCACATACTGTTGTCCTGTTCTGAGCGCATAAACTGGCAATGTCCATTGTCGAAGCAGACAGCCAGTGTTGGACAGTTGTCCTCGTAACAGCCGTAAGCTCCGTTGTACCACTCGAGTGCAGCAACTTTGTATGGCTCCTCCACTCCGATCTGACACTGGATCTCGACTTTGGCCTGCAATGTTTATCAGTGCTAAAGACAGTCATTTATACTAGGTACACAATCACAAAATAGAATCTGACCTGTCACCTTTGCTAGATTAAGCTGATCACACTCAGCTTTTGAGTCCACGTTAAACTCTTCTATCGTATCGTATCGTATCGTATTGTATAGGGTGATCAGAGGCCATTAATAAGTTGGGAGACACTCAATAATAGTCGCTGGTTAGGCAGTGAATACAGAGCAGCGGCCACATTGGTGCAGCCATGGACGTCAGTAAGCCCAGACAACAATTATTGCTAAACCCAACCTTAGAGCTGACGGCATGCAGGCACTCAAGACCATCAGCATGAATTAGACGCCTTAAATTTAAAGCAGGTTAAGTACAAGTATGTAAGGACACTTCAATAGCACACAACTGGGAGTCGATAGGACACCAGACAAGCTGTCTTTCCTCAATTTCAAACAGCGACGTTACTCTATCAACGACATTTTTATTATACACAGTGTATAACTGTGTAAGTGTACAACTTTATAAACAGGTAATAAATCAACTAAAGCTACTTTACCTGCATTGGATGGAGAAGAGGTACAGTTCTGGCCTTAAGTCAGATGACAGTTACATCAGTTGTCATAGCAACCCATGACCACATTTCCAGTTTGATACCATCACTTTCGATTGGAAAATACCAAATGATACAGGTTAGTAAGAGAACCAAGCACTCTAGCAGGTACAAAACCGATACAATTAGCTATTCAATACGACTCACAATGAGTTCACCAGCGGAGTCGTGGATCAGGACTTCACCTGAACTTGTACCAAACAGCAGCAGTCGGCTGTTAGGAGACCACTGCAGCAGTCAACACATCACAATACATATCAACACTAGAGACATGTCTCACATTACAGTCTACAACTTAACCCTTTGACGCCCACTGTTACCATATGGGTACAGCTATGTAGCATCCTACTCCAGACCCGGTTAAGCCGTAATTTGAGTTTTTGACATACGGGCACTCTGACGCTCAGCCCTAAGCGTCAGAGTGCCCGGATGTCAAAAATTACAAATGACGGCTTAACGCGATCTGGCACAGGATGCTTTATTGCTGTACCCATATGGCAACAGTGGGAGTCAAAGGGTCAACATCAACTGCTACGCAATGTGTTCTGTTCGGTTTAGCTAATAACCTGCAGCACTGAGTAAATCTATGCTCCAGTGACGATATCTACCTACACAACGTATATCAATATAGCTGGTCCAGAGCTGGCTAGTAGGATGACCAGTTTCAGCGCTTTAGAGGTATCACACTTTCTGCGCTATATAAATTCACTCACGACTTACTTACTTTTAACAGCAGTGGAAGCACCCAGTACATCCCAAACATCTGACATCAACGTGTAATACAGCATCAAAGTCTGTCTCACTGGCCACTGACATAGAAAGTCTCCCAGAGACCTATACCATACGCCACTCTGCTGAGAAATGCTGTATAATGGTCGAATGATGATACTCACCTCCAGATGTGTAAGCTGAGTACTTCTCAGGTCTCTAGCCCAGATTCTGTTTCCCTCAACAGAGCCAAGAATTACATGGCCTACAGACACACATAAAACCAAACTGGTTCAGAAGTAAAATTTTAAACCAGAAAAATCTAACGTAACATGCATTGCACATAACAGCAAAATAAAATCAATATTACAATACTGCCACATTCGCCGGTGACAAAGACATTAACTGCAAGAAAAAGAGAGATTTGGACCAAAAGAATGATGACAGACAGACATACTGACAGACAGACATACACGGCTGTTTTCACATCGGCCCATATATCAAGCTTGAGCATCGACATCAGCCCAAGGTGGAGCCAAGGGCTGATGATGATCGAGAGCTTGGTATAGGGCCGATATGAAAACAGCCGTGTTATAACGGCTTTATCATAAAATCTCAGTTGTTAAAATAGATAGATGAATTATTTAAAATATACTGATTTAATAACTTGCTGAACTTGTACTATAACTCTAATATTCTACGATTTGCTAAGGAGTCTATTACTACCTATTACCTACAGTCGGCTCCATAGTTGCTACAACCAATCACAGACGTGCATAACGCATGGAAATTCCAAGCTCTGTAGCTGTGTCTAAGTGATCTTTCGCATACAGCTGGGCATTTCCAGCCATAGCAGCCCATTGATATGCCATATCAAGCCCGTTGCTATGGTACATCGGCCTTATGTATCAGGGCTGATATAGGTCAAGTGTATGATGAAGAAAAATATCACATTAATACTGTGTATCAGCAAACCACATAAAGTGAAAAATGATCCAGAGAATTAACATTACCGTCGTGATAGACGATGCAGATTTTGCCTCCGTCATTGGTCCACTTCATGTGCCTAACGACAGACTTTTCCCGATTGTTGACCATTTCTTCGTACCACACACCTATCAGAAACAACGAATGTTGCAGACAAGTCAACAACTTGTTTGAAGTAATGGAAATCCGGTGTTTAGTAATTAGGTTTCTTATTCAAATTACAAGTACGTATAGTAGTTAGTACTACTTAGTCATCTTCATACTGAATAATATTACATTAATTACTATAGTTATACTTCTTTTTTCTTATCGAAACACGAAAAAAAATGGTGCGATATTATCGCAGACTGCAGCAGCCGTCAGCGCCATCCGGCGAGTATCTGCCAAATTCCGCGAAATTCTCCAAAAGTTAGAAATAGCAGTTCAAGGTCATCCAAAGTCATCGATCTTGGTGCCAATCGAAAGCACATATATACTTTCCTATTGGCCACTAATATTAACTTTGGATGTATCTCTTACCGTTTACGTGATATTGATGCATTTAGCTTGAAAATAGCTTGTTTTCCCCACCCCGCACTTGTTTGACGACCCATAGCAGGTGAACGCCCTGCGAAGTGCATTAAATGGGCTACAATTCCATCTATGACAATACAGATCTATCTTCATTCGTTTAGCTGTTATTGCCTCCAAAACACGAGAAATCTCGCGAAATTCCAAGATTATTTGACCTTACAGCAGTTCAAGGTCATCAAAGGTCATCGTTCTTGGTGTCAATGGAAAGCCCGTATGTGACTTCCTATTAATTGTAACTTTAGCTGTATCTGCTACCGTTTTCGAGATACTCAGGCTTAAAGATAGAAAACTGTTGATTTTACCCACCCCTCCCTTGTTTGATGCCCCCGCTCAGGGTGACCCCTTTGGAAATTTGTGATGAAATTTGGCATCAGAAAACTAGAATTGTGGGGCTACCAAATAGTGAAGAAATCGTGGCGCTAGCTTTCTTTGTTTTGATACAATACTGGCGTGTGTCAGATGGACGGATGGACGGACAGATGGACAGACGCGTTGCTCTCGCAAAGACCGTGCTAGCATAGCATTGTGCGGGTAAAAAGCAAACAACGCAAAACACAGCAAAAACCACTATGGTTTTACGACACTTGGCCAGGAAACGAGATGGGCTTATTCTACAATGCTGTTGAGCCCACACGGGGCAGTCTGTGATGTACACCGCAATAGATGACCATAAACTGGTCACGTTTGAGACAGCTTATTAGCAACACACCTTACTTGCGGTCAACTTCTAGTCTTCTAGCTGATATGCTATCAGCTGTCAAATTACCTTTGACAATCACCCAGACAATTATCAAGCCATTTGCATCTCCAGACGTTAGTTTCTTGTGTTTTTCATTCCAAGCCAACACCGTAACAGAAGCTACAACGAACAAATAAATAGCAACCAAAAATTTAATATAGCATAAAATAGCATTGCATAATTTGAAAATAAATCGCAACAATTCTGCAACACACAATAATAAACTATTATGTGTCATAAATCACAATACATGGTGTTCAAAACCAACCACACTTTGTAATCAGGAGTCGTCATCGAATCATGCAATTTCTCACCAAAATGTTTTCAGGAATTAACTATTAATGCAAAAGGGACACTTTGAATATTTCAGTTAGATACTCTGTTTGGCAGCCAGTTAATTAACTACTCGTAAGCAATAAGCACAATACTGGAAATATTTTCGTGATAACAATAAGTCTGGAACGAGAAAACAATGCTGCAGAATAGATGGGGAAATGCTCTATGTGTCCAACATGTGAACAAACAACCAAAGTCGACAGTCATTTAGACTACCGGTCAACAGTAGCAGTGACTACATGTAGCTGTTAGCTGATACTGTTACAGCACTGTTTGAGACAGCTAGTGTCTTGATTTTCTGATAATATGCCAGATGCCAAAGTGTACCTTACAGGGTGGCCAAAAACAAGCCGAAAATTTTTGTCCATATCTTTGCTAAATATTGACCATTTTCAAATTTTTTTACCGGCACATTCAGTGGAAAATTTGCAATAAAGTGCTTACTGCATGTAAATATACCTCCACACCTTAACTGCATCGCTACATTACCTTGTTAAATACGGTACCCTTTTCAAAAATCACTATAATCACAATAAATATATATGCAAAAACTTATCTTATAAAACAACTTTTTACTAATTTTTCTTATTATAGTTAAAGTGTGTTTAGTTTTAGATATACTTCCGGTGTTTGTAAACATAAGAAGACGATTCTGTCATATAGGATTGGCCAAAAAATTAAGCTCCAAACTTTGTTCACATCTTCACCAAATATTGATGGATTTTACAATCTTCAGCAGTCAGAGGTACATATTTCAGGTGACCACACTGAATACTTACCAAAGAATATATAACATTTACAGACATTTACACTGTCTGATAGAAAATACGCACGGAGAAACATTTTGGTGCAAACAATACAATTCCAAACAAATCACATGCATTTCTTCTAGAACCAAAGTACAAAGCACTTTTCAACATCATTTTACACTTTGCATCACAAAATATACACAGAATTTTATGCAAACAATTACTAGCACAGAGAAACGATGATTTAAAGTGTTAAAAACACACTCAGTACCTTTATGGCCTTCCAGCTCCTGATTCATTGTTAGAGTACTTTGTGCAGCTAATCCTCTAATGTTCGGATTCTCTACAATTAATTAACAATAGCCAACTCAACTAATCTTTCATGCGATATCCATGAAACAAACTGTTATACAAAACAATGGCACCATTAAAACAACACAGAAAGTTACTTGTCAAAGAGTGATTGTCATGGGACTCATGGCCAAAACAACACATCATAATTAGCCTATATTGTGACAATATTAGTTCTAACTTACAGTATACTTTGCATAAAAATAAATAACAACAAGAATGTGCTGCTGAAGGGACACAGTGTGATGCTGCATGTCATTTCATGCAGTTTTGGACAATTTTTATTGTGCATGCACAGAAATTACCACTTATCCACTTACGGCCTAAAATCTGATATCACTAACATGCTGAGTGATCTGATTTCCTATAAAAGAGCAGATATTCCCACTATCTGGAGCACTATTTGCGAGATAATGGCCCTGGAATAGTTTACATGACCTCATTGGTACCAAATGAAAGCCCATATGAAACTTTATATGTGCACTCAACACTAACAATGTCTTTGTCTTGTTCTGTTTCGGAGATACTGCCGATTTTCATGCCAAAAGCCAGTTTATTCCATGCCGCAGCTCTATTGCAGTTGGAATTTCGGGATGAACACCATGGAACAGATAGGTGCCTCTTTGCCACCTAGTAGCTAATGTTCATGAAAATTATTTTTTAAATTCAAAAACTATGATCAGGATACACCAATATCACCGACAGACAGAGAGATGGACAGACAGACAGTCACAGACAGAGAGACAACTTACCATAACATAACTGAGCTATACAGTATCGGATGGTAAAGTTACATTTTATTGGGTACTTTTGGGTCGATTGAATCCGCTGAGCTGAGCTGATCGCTAAGCTGATCTGATTCGCGGCGTTAAAATGCTGATCGCATTTGGCTGATCTTGTACATGGCTAATATATCGCTGATCTGGCTGATCTAGTAATCACTGATTAAGACTAACGTTTTACCACATATAGTTTTACCACGAGTATGCTTTTGTCTAGGTCTACTCTGATCGCCTAAAAAGTCAGCGAATAATCGTGTTGGGCTGATCTGCTGATCTGATCTGATTCAATGCTGATCACATTCGGCTGATCTACTGTCGTATGGCTGATATATTGCTGATCTGGCTGATGTAGTGAAATTACTGACAGTATACATTTTAATGTCTGGCCTATGCAAATAATGCTGCATTATACTGAATGAAAAATTTGAGCGCCTAAAAAAATCAGCAAATTATCATGTCTGGCTGATCTACCCATTCGGCAGATCCGATCGATTGCTGATCGCATTCGGCTGATCTAGTAACTAATAGCTAATATATCGCTGATCTGGCTGATCTAGTGAAATTGACTGATAGCGACTATACATTTTACCATAACGTTTTAAAATAAAGATCAGCGATTTCATAAGTCATATTGGCCAAGCTCAGATGATCAGCCCTATAATATACACATTAGCTAAACTCAGACACACTGTAGATCAGCATAGGAGACAGCTATTAGCCATTTCCATTTCTCACATCAGCCTATATAAATGGCATTAATGCGCTGATCCACGGCTGACACACGTGACCGCAACGACCAACCCGAAAAATAGATCAGCCGATCAGCTCAGCTCAGCGGATTCAATCGACCCCATTTTATTAGACTTCACAAAACATTTTTCGAGAAGTAATGTACGGTGTCTGCGCAATGTGATGCCAAGGATATAGTCAAAAACTGCATACATTCACTGCCAGTGTTCATAATTATTTGTATTCTGCAAAGTTTTTCCAATACTATTTGACCAAATATGAATACAGCATTAGCCTCCTATTTCAGTATAATATATAGATTATTTGGTAAACTTCAGTTAACAAGGCAGCACATCTGACACATATAGGCTGTCATGTGTAACACAGGAGTGAACAAAGTGACTGATTGAAGAACTAGCAGAATGATAAATTCATTCATTCATTCATATTCGTTCAATAGAATAGTCTTGACAAAACACAAGACTGGTATATATATATATATATACTGGTATGACAAACCATTCACAAATAAACAATTCTGTCTTTGCATAGATGCTGTTACCGAAAAAAATATACCAATTTTTGCATCCAGCTTCACAGCTTTCAGCACACCATCATCCCCTCCACATGCAATGTAGCCCTCAGTACGGTTGTAGCTTAAAGAGCGGACACGTTGTGGCATTGCAATCTGAAACAGAGCAAAACACGGCCTAAGGTAATGTTTGGTGCTGCAAGAATTATAACCGTCAACTCAAAATAACAAGTTAGCAGACAATCGACGCTAAGTAGAATACTGTAGCGCCCGTACTCCACAGTCTATCCAATGACAACAGCTTTATTTCTACAAATTCCAGAATAAATTAGAACAATATGCATCCAGTTACCTTCTTGCTAAGATACGCAAACATGCTGACAAGTTATGGAACACAATTAAATACGAGCAAAAAACTTCACAATCACAACCACATCCAAATCTATTTATCTAATTCTATACTACATTGCTAAGCAGCAGCGAACGCCACCGCTAGGTGTCGCGAAAGTCGATGTAGAGATGTTACAAATTTAAAATGACAATAATCGGTGTCGGTTTTTCAAAATACCGTATTTGCGATATCTGTTTGTTTTAGTATATTGCATTTCGCCTTAAACGCCAATTGCTGGTGGTGATAGGTGTGTATGTGCGTGTGTGCACGCGTGCGTGAATCAGTGAATCTACTCAAAAGTGAAATTCCTGTGAAAGCGTAGCACCCAGATTGGTTCAGTCCCGATTCGCCGAAACCCGTTTCGCCGAAACCCGATTCGCCGAAAAAGCCAACCCTAACCCTAACCCTAAAGGAGCTCAGACGGTTGGGCGAAAAACCAGTTGGGCGAAAGACGTTTGGGCGAATTATTTTTTGGGCGACAGACGATTGGGCGACAAGCTAGGACGGTACGGAGACAGCAACGGACGGTTGGGCGACATTTTCAGACGGTTGGGCGAAATGTGTGAAAGAGGAGAAACTCAAAACTAGTGATACGGTCATATAAACGACAGATGTGTGCCGTGTGATTAGAGATGAAGACTGAG
>Ga0056114_1001391_pt1 | contig 10934 bp, 5 predicted proteins | sample WorMetHERISLAND1_FD_77005 | JGI IMG/M metagenome (GOLD analysis project Ga0056114, IMG submission 77005) | Marine gutless worms symbiont microbial communities from Max Planck institute for Marine Microbiology, Germany - Olavius loisae HERON... ...
GCGGTGGAAGTAACTGGTGCAGTGTGTGATGTGGATTGTTCAAAATTCTCTGGAACAGTTGGTCGTCAGCATCCTCCAGCAACTCGTCGAAATCTGGCAGGTCGGTCATGCCGTGAACATTAAAGTTTCGTTTGGTCTGTCACCAGTCGCAATATTACAAATGACGGCTTAACCCGGTCTGGCACGGGATGCTTTATAGCTGTACCCATATGCGACGGTGGGCGTCAAAGGGTTAATTAACCGCCTGAGAGTCAACTAACTGATTACTAACCTTGAGCGACAACAGGTCTTATATCAGTTGCGACGACTCTTTCATGGCAGCGCTTGCCTTGAAATGACGGCTTGCATCTGACAATTATTAACGACACGTTAAATTGCCTAGTTCATAAATTTGCGAACATTTCAAACATACGTTAAGTCTGCATAACTGCTTTAAAGTGATGGTTAATTAGCCGATATATTCAGAATTGGCCTTCCATCCATTTATTGTTAAATGTGTTTCAATAGCAGAGATTTTCTTGAAGCTGGCCTCGGCGTAATAGTGTTAATCTGTTTTCTAATCGAAACATGAACTCAACCAGTTGAGTTGAGTTCATGTTTCGATTAGAAAACAGATTAACACTATTGCTAATCCATATTTTTTAATCTGAACATCACTAAGAACCGAGTCGGCTTAAATTCGCGATTAAAAAACTACTTATCTGAAATATTCAAAAAGTGAACTGAAAACTGATTTAAAAATTTCCTATCCCTAGCGATTAACTATAGAAACTTTTATTCATGTGCATGGAAGCTGGTTGGTATAAATCGGAAGTGTTAGATTAATTTTGGTGTTATCTGCATTTCGTGTTTATCTTTTTCTTATCTATTAGATAATCGGACATATTGGCTCGGTGACACTACTGGTAGCGCGTCGGACCAACGATGGGAAGGTTGCGGGTTCGAGGCCTACTAAAGTAGTGTGTATCACAGTGTTGACAGGTAACCGCATGGGGCTGAACTGCCCGCTGTGGCCGGCCGCCACTCCTTAGAGCTGTAGGAAGTTGGAGTTTAGACTGTCAGCGTTGATGGACTCGGATCTGGCATAGGTAAATGGTAAGAGCGGTAGACAAAGCTGACGCTATCATGCTGACGCTTTCCAGCGCTTTATAATATCGGAAGCCATTTACCATTTTATTTACCATTTTACCAAAGTTAACACCGATTATATCGTCAGTTTATGTTGACGGTTAACTTTTTATTTATTCTCAGAAAAAGTTTGAACTATAGTGTTAAACTTTTTTCTAATCCAAACATGAACTCAGCAATTGGCTTGGTGCATTATCAGTAACAACGTATTGACTACACATAGGCCTATCAGTAGTTACATTACAATCAACGAGAAATGTCGGTGACAATTCGGTGACTTACTGGCAAAGCTGTCGTTGAAAAGACACCAAGACGTAGCAGGTTCCGCCGTTTAGGCAGTATGACTGGTCGGTGCAGAGACGAACGTGCGGTTTTGTCGTCGACTCTGTGTTCACAAAACAAACCATCAACGTATCAGCACGCTCGGCTGTCACACCACTCCACAGTAAATATATAAAGTTGAAATTATTGTCCTACTATCTTGATTGTAGGCTGTATGTGTAGGTTGACATTAGTCATTTTTATGGCATTGTGAACAATTAGTTTTAATCTTCTCTTTTCACTTGGTTTTTAGCCGACCGTACTAACGGTCGCGCTTATGCTACAGTGTTGCGTCCGACTGTCTGTACGGAATGTATTGTGGCTAAACGGTGCGTAATAGTCTAGAGCAGACTATAGGAAGTCGTATATGAGAAATCGAATAATACCAAAAATTAATGACCTTGACCTTTATTGATCGTATTAATGTCACGTCAACCATTGCGTCACATTCGCCATTGAATATCTGGGAAACCGTTAGAGATAGGGGCTTGGTTACAAAGGACCACCAATAGGAAATGGCCTACAGGGAATGAAAAGTCACATGCCAGATGACGTCACGTGACCCTGAAAGGCCAAACTCGTGACCCCAATACGCTTAGAGCCCATTATCTCGAAAACGGCTGGATTTAGAGACTCCGTTCCAAAGGACAACCAATAGGAAATGGCCTATGGGGTATCAAATGGTCACGTGACCGATGACGTCACGTGACCTCAGTACGCTTACAGCGCAATATATCGATACAGCTGGAGATGCTATTTAGCAACAATCGCTTGCAGACAGTGTTTCATGTAGACATCTCAAGTAGATGCGGCCTAGATGTCATGCACGCTCTCCGGCCATCCGCTATAATAGATTAGCGTAGTGAAAGCGGAAGACAATATTTGGATCTGCTCGTATACCGAGTTGCCGGACAACAGACGGACGGACAGACGGACGGGGATCAACGTTTAATGCAGACACCCATTAGGCGGACGCAGAACAATGTAAGTAAGTAATAAAATACCGGCGTCAAAGGGTTAATACAATACGGGATCGTGACGGACAGAAGAATAGACAGACAGACAGACAGACACCGCTCTTGTAAAAACGTAGTAGGAGCGTCAAAAGCAGTCAAAGCCAAGCAATACGAACTGCACGACGTATTTGGTTTGATTGACGGGCAGTACAGTACTGTTGTTTACCTGGGTCGTGAATGACGACGTTGCTGGTCATACTGCTCAGTGGGCCTGCAGCGTTCTGACCGCGACATTCATACCTGCCGGCATCCTCCACGGTCACCGCGGACACGTGTAGTCGAGAGCCGCGACTGATCATAACAGAATACATCAGTCGCACCTTGATTGATTGATACCAACAACATTAGTGTCGTCAACTGTACAACAGTGTAATTACAGTTACACAACTAATCGGACAATTATTACTAACTCAACCGGTTAAGAACTGCAGAACTGTACGATATCGTGCAGTATGAGTATAGCAACTAGGTGCTGGGCTGTCAAATAAGGTCACTGACAATGACTTTGAATGACCTTGACACGCTTGACCGAAAAATTGACTGCACCAGCGGCCGCGTCATCTGTTATCTTCAAATATAGACTGTCGTCAGAAAAGAAAACAGAGAAAACTCCGAGATTTCCACGTGTAAACGAACAAGATTACGTTTTCCAGCCAGCTTCATTGTACTAGTACCATACCGGTTTGAGTTGATTCTGACGTGCCCATTCGACTCCAAGGGTCGATCGTCTTTGTACCACGTGACCGACGGCTGTGGACGCCCGGATGTTCGACATCGTAATCGCAGTCGCTGACCCGTCAACAGTGTGACGTCACGAGGTCGAACCCTGACCCTCGCCGGTCGCGCTGCACACACAACAATGATACAGTAAGCAAGAATGATTATAGTGTCCAAAGCAACTAGAGTCACCGTGCAGGCACTGTACAATCACAGGGGTAGGAAATGTCAAACAGGTGAGTTTTAAGCCGGGACCGGAAGACTGCTACAGAAGGTGCAGAAGTGACAAGATCTGGCAGACTGTTCCAGACACGTGCAGCGGCGACCGGGAAAGCTCGGTCACCGACGGTAAGGAGTCGGGTGCGGCTGACAATCAATGATGAAGATGAACTGTATAAAATTACTGTTCACGGTTCCTTCACGCAAACGCAAAGTCACTCAATAGGCTCAGTTTAAGTTTACAGACTGTTAGCCGAGCTTCCAGAGTGACCTCCACAAGGAAACATATGAGCTGCAGTTTGGAAGTCAAGCCAGCCTATCAGAGTCAGCGATGACCTGGTCGCTTTACACAGCGCGCGGCTTTTTTACATGCCATTAATGAAGGTATTTTTAGTTTTTTTCTCTAAACTGTGCTGTTACGTCTTATCACACGAGGCAGGTGTGGAATCAATGCGCAATAGGAGACGCTCTAATTATATACCAGATGATGTTTTTCGAAGTATAAAAATAAATTATAAACTCTTGTTTTAAGTTTTCAGCCGTTCTTATTGGCACAAATTCTCTTTCGAATAAAGTTCCAGATTCAAGACAGATTTGTGTAAAAAGCTAATTGGGCCGGTTGCGTCGTGACTGTATGCATATGCATGCGATATGTCATTCGTCAGTCGGTCAGTCATGCAGCACGGTTCGGAGTCATCGATGACGCACTCACCGTATCACCGTGACTACAAGGTGGTTACAGTTGCACTGTGTCAGACTGACTTCATCGCCGTAGATAATGACGACGGTACGGTGGTTTGACTGGCCTGTGAGCCCGGTAATGGCGGAACCTGCTTGCCATCTGGAAGCGGCGGCCAGCGCGGAGGAATGTGGGTCGCTGCTGACCGCCGCTAACGATATGATGACGTCACGCGGGGGATGGGGAGGGTACCTGTCGGCGATCAGTGTCGGCAAGCGGCGTGATGACATACATACAGACGGACGGACCGCTGTGCCTATTTGTAGATGCAGACACCGCAGAGACAGGGCTTTCTCAGTCACAACTTAGGCCTACTCGACTGCCGAATTCTATATAGACAAGATAGTGAGATGTTTTGGACGTGACTGACTGCCGTAATGGACTGATCTGAACTCCGAAGAAATAGCAACGAAATCACAGCGGATTACCACTGACGATTTAATGACCTGTTGTGTACTCAGGTGATCACGTCACTTGCGATCACTTGTGCTTAGTAGTCAGTTATGGTGATCAGTGACGCCGAGGTATCAACTGAAATCATTCAGGTACAGCGAAAGAGAGCGGTGAAACGACAGTTGTTGCTCACAGCACGATTAGCATGCAGCAGATAAACGCTAAGAGACCATCGCATACGTTTTGGTTGGTTCTATTGTTTAAAAAATATTTTTAAAAAACAAAAAAATGACAGCTATACCTTGGACAATTTTACGCTACAGTTTCACAGTAAAATCAGCAAGTTTTCGAGAAGATCGCAGCAAACCAGAGAGTAGGCATATAATTTGTATACGATGCAATATATGGTAGTTCGTTCCGTTTTGCCTTCGCTCTAGCGCTGGTGTGGCGACTGACAGAAATTTACAGCACCTGCTGCAGTAGCCGTAAAGAGTTATATAGGTGAGTTGCAATATTCAACTCGACTAATGCAATACAGAACAAGAATATTAGCTTTCGTACAGAGATCGCGCGCGCCTGGCATCATTGAAAATCCGGATTGTCGTCAGCTTTTGGCATGAAGACGACCTACTGGATGTGTTTACGGTTCGGCTTAGCTCGAACATGAACATTAAGTCTTGGCCGCTCTAATACTCAGATGATCTTGCTATAGTACTAGCGTTGATATTCTTGGCGTGTGATCGGTTCGGTCTTGTTCTGGGAAATGAGAGAGCCGGCTTCAGTTCAGCCTGGTGTATTCCGTTGACTGCGGTCACTCGTCGCCGCTAATAGAATACATTCAGCCGGAGTATAGAGCCGGGCGCTGCCAGGCGGTGTGTTCCCGACCTGTCTGGGTGGTCGTGGCCGACCAGCGTGACCACTGCCCGGTCTATAGCTAATGCAAACCAGTGGCGGAATGCTCCTCGACGTTTGTAAACACAGCTTGATCGACTCTGTTCACCGTTCATGGCGGTCTCGATTGCGATCTGTCGTCACGTGACGCCGACTCACCAGCATGAAAGACTAGACTCAATCTCACCAACTGACTAACGATCGTCCACGACCATTATAGGCGTGTCTTTCACGCCGTAGTAGAGTCAGAGCAGACAATTGGTCAGTGGGCCATGGGTCATTGGTATGGCCTTGACCTTTGTTTAGAGGTCGTTTAAGGTCATGTCAACCATTGCATCACATTCGCCATTGAATATCTCGGAAACTGTTAGAGAAAGAGGCTCGGTTCCAAAGGACCACCAATAGAAAATGAACCAAATCGTCACGTGACCGATGACGCCACGTGACCTCGGAAGGACAAACTCGTGACCCCAATACGCCTAGAGCGCAATATCTGGAAAACAGCTGGCGATGATATTTAGCAACAATCGCTAATTACTAGATAGTCTGCTGCGAGGCACTACGTCGGCTATTCTAGCGACAGCTTGGCTTCTTGAGGTTGTTCTTATTATTTTCTCGAGCTAACCTTCGATCTGTATAAAAACTCGCATGGAAACTGCAACTGCAGGAATAGTAGAAGGTAGCTGTGGTGCCAATGTCGTCAGAACTGTACGGTCGACCAATGCTATCGATGTTTTTGACGATCTTCTATTGACTGTAGTTGGTTTTCATGGAGTTCACTGCATAGATCGGGCCGGTGGCGGGTTTACCTGGAGTGGACAGGCAGTGCCATATGTCAGTCTGTGACTACCGGTACACAAGGACGTGACGAGTGAGGCGCGACCAGTCGTTTTTAAACGCCGCCCGCCGTACCAGTCGGTCGGCGAGGTCGGTACGTGAGTCTCCAGGGTCTGGTCTGGTTCGACAGAGCCTGCGGCCGCGCCGTCGAACCGCACCATCGAGTACCGTTTCCACTACACCACACCACCTCAGCCGCGCGTTAATGCGCCCTTGGCACTGGTCCAGGCACAGTGCACACGCGCCGCCACTGCCGCCGAAGAACTTGCAGACTCTAAACTTTCTCGCGTCGGTTTCGCCAAATTTACAAAGCCTTATAGAGCTGATTCGCTTCTGTCGAAAATAGTCAGACAGAAAGACAAGCTAATTTATTATAGTCATCAACGAGCACTTTTGACAACGCGTAGAAGCCATTCCGACCATAATTAGCTGTAATATTTTAGCCTGCAGACTTTGTGCTGGCGGGCGCAAAAAAATAATATTTTACCCTCGGAATTTAGTACTAAGGGGCTAAAAATAATAATAATCAAAGTGTTTATTATCATAAATAAGATGTCAATCGCAACATGATACACAAGAAATATACAAAAAGAAAGAGAAAAAAACAAAAATGCAACAAACAAAACAAGAGCCCGGCTGTCGCGAGGAAATCGCGCGATGCAGCGTGTTTTCCTACGCCATGATTCTTTGATCGTTATTTGTTTCAGTTTACGAAAGGTCAAGGCAGTCGTTTATCGACTAAAACAGACTGAATGCAGAACTAGAAGTAAATAAATAACAAAACCATGGCGCATGTGTTTTTTGAAACAGAGTGCTTAACGACCCTTCAAGGTCATCCAAGGTCGTTGATTTTGGCACTAATCGAAAGCGCGTATTGCGGATAGGACTTTCTATTGGTCCTCAGTACATTAGTAACCTTGGTCCTATCTTGCCGCATTTTAGAGATATTAGAGCTTTTGCACGCCGAAAGCCACTTTTCCTTGCATCACGCCTATTCCGATCAAAATTTCAGGGTGTTCCCCTTGAAGTAGATGCGCATTGTTGGGGTCTCTGGAGAGCGAACACCCGAAGCTAACTAACCGTGGATTTTTTTTGAAGATTTCCAACCAATGTGACACATTGATAATGTGATCACGACACCTCAACGTCATGGACGGACAGACAGACGGACCGACGGACAGACGACTTGCTATGGTATTACTGCGCTCTCTGCGTAGCATCGCGCAGTAAAAATCAATACACAATAACATACTGTCCACTGAAAAAACTTACTGTTTATGAAAGTTATGTTTACAACAAGGTAACTCGTAATAATGGCTGCAATCGATGGTGTCGGCTAACTATTACTGTCATCTCTATTAATGCATTTCATTATCAACTATCGTCGACAACGGACTGGAATTATTGTTTTTCTTGTGTCTGTTTTTTTTCTAACTCAGGCTGAATATTTATACCAAAAATATTTCAGATTGTGACCAATCTAATTACTCCTCGCGCATTATTCTCTCCCATATTCCTGCAAAGCTGCTCTCGTGATAATGGATCAGATAACGTATTCCAGATATACATGTAGGCCTATGTGATGTGATGTTGTCTCCGAAGGCAAAGTAAATTGGCCGTACACGTTGTTGGCAGAATTAGCGCCGTCCCCGAAAACCCCATCCTACAACCAAACATGAAATGGATCGGAAGACCGGTTGCGGAGATATAACCTTTTGAAATTTTTCCAAGATGGCGGCGGCCGCCATCTTGGATTTGTTCGAACCAAAAAATAGCGCCATTAGATCCGCCGTTCCCCGAAAACCCCACCTAGAACCAAACATGAAGTGGATCGGACGACCGGTTGCGGAGATATAACCTTTTGAAATTTTTCCAAGATGGCGGCGGCCGCCATCTTGGATTTGTTCGAACCGGAAATATCGCCATTCGATTTGCCATCCCAGAAAACCCCACCCTAGAACCAACCAAATATGAAGTGGATCGGATGATCCGTTGCGGAGATATGGCCATTCGAATTTTTTGATACGAGAGGTCGGTCGTCGGTCGGTCGCTGATCGGTCGTCAATGTACTCCTCTTCGCTACTTTAAGAAAGTAGCGAAGAGGAGTAAAAATCAGTTGGATTTCGTTAAACTCTCCCCTTGGACTAATAGTTCTTGTGCATTGCTGAAACTGATTAACTTTTGCGCCTAAAGCGATTTATAATCCGGACACGGGATTCGGATATACGACGAAATTTGCAATTAGTTGCATGCTATCTCGATCAAACGGTCTTACGCTGAATGTCCGGAGTGTATTCCATTCTTACAAGACAAAACTGTCATCTCGTAGAAGGCGAGGGGATATGCACAGTTGCCGTCTAGCAGAGCTATATTTTTTATTATTTTAGTTGAACAGTAATTATAGTCTGGTTTTCATATAATTCTCTTGATCCTCGTTTTTATTTAGTTGAAATTCTGTGAAAAAGTTAACGTTTATGGTCGCGTATTGTACTATGAAGCTTATATTGCATCCTTTGAAAAGCTTAATGTAACACAAACAAATAGTGGTCTAGTGGTCCCTCATTAATTTGTGAGCCGAGCGTGGCAATTTCAATCCTTTGTAACTAATGTGAATCGACATGTCCCTAAACACTTTTATTTTGCAGTCGTTCTGCGTGTAAAATTGTTCTTTTATTTAGTTTTTGTTTTTCCATAACGTAAAATTTTCTTCTCACTATCGAAAAGTAAACGTAATAAATTTTAGTTGTCTTTTTTTAACTACTGATCTTTTAGACTTACAACAAATATTGAACCAAACCCATAACAGTTACAACTACTACAAAAAGACGGACGCGCTGCACTACAGACGACAGCATTGAATCTTTCAAGGCTGTCATTGTAAAACTGCATTACAAACCGTATCTCTGGCGTGAATAGAGTCGCACGGCATTCATTGTTCTGACGGAGAACGGCTCGGGTGAACTTGAAATGTGGTAGACGACAGGCCTACTTAATGAAGATGTCGAAGTCGGCTGCTGTAGAAACACGATATAACGAGCGCCGCGAACAGGCAGCTGGGACGCCACGCAAAGTCCGTCGACGTCACGACGTCTTGTCGGTATCGACCCAGCTCGCCGTGACGCTCGCACGAAGGTCCCAACTGCAATTGTCACGAGACCGCTAGGTCGACGCTCAGACTCCCTCAGACGTCCCTTCAGTACGTCGATGACAGTCAGACGGGCGCGATAGAAACCAGCGCCCGACGAAGTCCGTCCGACCCTCCTGAGGTCTTCTACGACTGCGTCGACGACTAGCGAAGAGACGACTGTTCGTGACTCAACGTCGTCAAACTGCGTCACTCGACAACTCGTCTGCGTTGTCGACGCGGTCCTCGACAGAACAACAGAGACTCCGTGAACGTAAGCGATGAGACCGAGAACGAGACATCGAACCTGTGACCAAGGCACGGCAGTGCACGTCGGACGACACAGCATCGTCACGACACACGTTTCACACATACACGGTAAGACAACTCGACGAATGTAGCGTCATGTAAAGTCGGAGTGAGTGCATCGACTGGTGTTTCGCAGCGAGTCGACGCCGTTTTTAAGTGCTTGTCTGAATGGCTCCACCTCCTATTCCACGCCATCCGACGCCACCGCCTGTTGTTGCTGCTGCTGCTGCTCAAAGTTCCGCCGAGATGGAAGTGATGACGCAGCAAAAACCTGGCATGACGAAAACGAACCCGGAAAAGCCGAGTAACCTCGGACAGGAGGAGTTATAGCGCCACAACCCAACCTGAGCCTGGCTGCTCGCTGCAGGGTTTTGAGTCGCGATACCGCGTCAATCAAAATACCGCAACGCCAAGTTTACCGCAACATAGGCTATACCGTGTAGCGTCAAACATGTAACGTTGCAGAGAATTATGGTTCATTAATAATATCTCTCTAACACACGATCTCGTCGGCTGACTGACTGACCGTCGTGACTGTGTATAGGATCCAAACGTATCGTGGCTATTTAGAAAAGCGCCGCGGCCATTCGTCAAACTTTATATACTGTTTTTATTTCCTAAGTCCACGATAATAATTGTCTAATTAGTTGATTCTGCAGCTACTTTCAGTGCCGCGATATTTTCATGCCGATAAATGGCACATCTCTAGGATTCAGAGCTGCTGTAGCTGGGCGTCAGTAACGAGAGGTTGTAGTTGTTGCAACACGTTGAACGCTTACGATCGACGCCTCGAGACGGCGCCGTAATGACTTCAGATCATCTGGTTAAACCGACCATAGCAGAACAGGCACTGGCAGCCTCGCCGTCAACACTGTGTTTTTGTGTGTAAATATTGCAGTGTACTCACAGCATCAAGACGACTCTGTCTGCTGCGTACGGACGTAAAGCTGGCTAAAATATTAGGCTACTGCTGGACTCAGTGTCTCAACTTGAAGGTCACTCGTGAGGCCTGAAAAAAGCCAAGAGTATAGAGCTAGAGTTCAACGGACCATGGGGCTGGTGTAATTTTCCTTTTGTGATCCGCAGCAGACCCCCGCCCACTGCCACCCTTAATATTTTTTTACCGCGCGATGCACTTTAGTGCAAAGCGCGGTATTGCGATCGCATGTCGTCTGTCCGTCTGTCTGTCCGTCCGTCTGTCCGTCTGTGACGTTGGTGAATTGTGATCACATAGGTTGGA
>Ga0056114_1001392_pt1 | contig 10934 bp, 8 predicted proteins | sample WorMetHERISLAND1_FD_77005 | JGI IMG/M metagenome (GOLD analysis project Ga0056114, IMG submission 77005) | Marine gutless worms symbiont microbial communities from Max Planck institute for Marine Microbiology, Germany - Olavius loisae HERON... ...
AAGTAAGTAAGTAAGTAAGAGATTTATATAGCGCCAAAGTCTCGGAAGAGAATCAGGGCGCATTACAGGGGCCGCTAGGGGGCAAGATGGGCTGAAATAAAGTAGTGCGTCTTAAGATGACGTTTGAAAGAAGAGTATGTTTGAGATTGGCGGATGTGAAGAGGTATGGAGTTCCATATTTTGGGCGCAGCGACGCGGAAAGCGCGAGCACCAAATGAAAACATCCGTAGATTCACAGCGTCAGTCATAACCATCATAAGTTCAACCACTTGCTATGGGTACAGTACTTGGGTTGCCCTTAGCCGTGGAACTGTGGCCTTTAGCCTTGTCCTTGGCTTTGAGTGTTTTTGCTTTGTTAACATCACTGGTAGTGAAGTCACGAATGTTTTTCTGAAAATGATAAAATTAAACAAAGCAAAATAATACGATATGGTACGATGGAAGAGCTTAACGTGGTACACCGTACGCGTATTAATGTATTAATGGTATTAATGATGTACGTTTCAGAGCATAGATTGTTCAACCTCATGCCTAATGCCTAATGCTGTAGGTGCAGTAGGCCTATAGCTGGAACTAGAGACAGAGATAACTTTATTCAACTTGTTGCAATTCACGACTTTACGTACTGACTCCATTTATTGCATGACGTCACAGCAGCCGTGTCGCTATAGGCACTGCCTAACGCAATGAGTGCAGAGCAGCTCTGCACTCAGCCACTTTTATAATCAAATCTAGGCATTTTCTGGGCCTTTTAATTCGTTTTTGTGGTTTCAAAAGTACTTCTATGGAATTTTCAATGAACGTTTTTTAAATAAAAAACATTGACAAAATAAAAAAAACGTTAAAAACGTGAAAACGTGACAAGAATAAAAAACGTAAAAAACGTTTTTACATCTATGCTTACAGAGGGCGTTCGTACGCAGTTAATCGCACACGACAGAACGATAGGGTTTCATGACGTTCGATTAGCGGAGCTCGACCTTAGAGTGCAGTGTGCCGAGACTACCAACTATGACGGAATTCTCATCTGGAAGATCATCGAGTATCAGCGGAGAAAACGCGAAGCAGCTACGGGTACGTTTGACGTTTACCGGAGACTCGCCTGTTTGTATAGCCATAACGCATTTATTCTATAGAGTTGGGGAGTAAACGGACACACCACGCGATGTACTAGCTCTCTGTGTGTTGTGCCGCCGTATGGCTGAGGTTGACAGAGATCAGTCTTTGGACTCTTGTTGATTGTGAACGACTTTACGTCCATTTGCATTAGCCGTTGTTGCCGACTTTGCCGGGGACTGGTCTGTTAGTGACGCCACCTACCGGACATTTCTGAAAGAACAGCTTATTTCAGTAACTCGGAACTGGAAGTAAAAAGACTTTTGCGTCTGTACTGTTGAGAAAACCCTTGTATATACGCGGTCAATATTCCTCGTGATGTGTTACTATACTGATGACCAGTGATGTTAGACGAGGTCAAACCTTTGAGGCCGACGCCGAGGCCGAAGACAGAACTTCGAGGCCGAGGCCGAGGACAATTTTTCAAGGCCGAGTCCGAGGACAAAATTTTGGCCTCGAGGCCAGCTTGTCCTCGTTGACTTAGCATAGACCCTCAAACCGGCGCCGTTAGCCGTATTGGCCGCCGAATTTTCGTCCGCCGAAAATCCGCCTAAAAAGTTCGGCTAGCCGAATACGCGATACGCTGCCAACTCGCTAAGTTTTCTTCACGTAAAATCAGCCGAAAATACGTAATTCGCGGCCTCTGTGCAAGTTGAATCGATGTTTTCAACTGCTGGGCTGGTGGCGAACAGCAAGTGCTCTAGCATTTCAGCAGAGAGCTTGCATCGTGTCTGTTTCGTACATGACAATTATACGTTTAACTTGTGAATGTGAACTTGTGACAGACAGTTCTTCTCGAGTTTATTGCATTACATGTATGTGCAAGACTTCAGCGGTAATTTAAGAAAAAAAATATCGGCAGTCAGCCGAATTGCAGCTGTATTTTTTTACTTATTGTGATAATTCGGCTAAGCCGAATATTAGCCGAATTTTTTTCCCAGTCATCCGTAATTTTTAAAAATTTGGCTTGGGGTTTCTAAGTGCTGGTGACTGGGTACTGAAGCGTATCGTCTCGTCAACGTCTGACGCACTCAGCTGTCTATCGTCAGCGACACAGCGTTTCCTGTTGTGTCCGCTTGTCTCAGTATGTATAACAGGCCACCTGTAGGTCAACTCAGCCTTCCATCCCCTCCGCTCGTCTGTGGAACACTCTTCCATCGCATGTCATCGCTGCTTCATACATCTCCGCCTTTCACTTAAATCACGTCTCTTCTCTCTCGTATCCCAATTTCTGACCCTTTTCTCTTTTCTGCTGGTTAAGTTATTTGTCATTTTTAACAGTATAATCGTTATTCCATTTGCATTTTTTTTACATTTTTCCTCCAAGTCTTCCTCATTCCTTCTGGACTGATTCACGGATCCTTAACCTGTACTCAACTAACTGGGCACTGGCGTTTATTTGCTTTACTTTCCTCTTTTTATATTTTTGTTTCAGGCTACGTGTGCTAGATTAAGCTGACCACATTCAGCTTTTGAGTCCACGTTACACTCTTTTATCATATCGTATTTTGATTGTAGGTACGACTCTGAGCCTATACTCTCAGCCGTTCTACACGTCTCGCTACGGCTACAAGATGTGTGCCCGTGTCTACCTCAACGGTGACGGCTCGGGCCGCGGTAGCCATGTGTCTCTCTTCTTCGTGGTAATGCAGGGCGACTATGATGAACTACTAGCTTGGCCGTTCCGTCAGCGAGTCACCCTTTCCCTGCTGGATCAGAGGGGAACCCGCAAGCACCTGGCGGACGCGTTCAGACCCGATCCGACCAGTTCGAGCTTCCAGAGACCAACGAATCCGATGAATGTGGCATCGGGGTGCCCGATGTTCATTGAACATTCCAAACTGGAGGCGTCCGATAGTCCGTACCTCGTCAACGATACGCTCTTCTTCAAGATTACGGTCGACACAGCCGATCTGCTTAATCCATAACGATAGTGTAGCTTCGCTCTGTCAGCATTCTTCGCCAGGCCGCAACCCACTATAGGCGAACTAGTTGGAAACTGGTGGAAACCCGGGTTTCCAACTAGGCCTAGTTTCCAACTAGTTCGCCTAGTGGGTTGCGGCCTTTATACAACGGTTGAGACTGAGTTCATGTTTCCACTAGAAAAGAGATTAAGACTTTTTCTCTTTTTCTAATAATAAATACCGAGATAATCGTCAACGTGAACTGACGATATGATCGATGTTAACCTTAGCGTTAACTTCCAACATTTTTGGCTATCTACTGGATAAGAAAAAAAGATAACACGAAATGTCATATGACACCAAAGTTAATTTGAACATTTCCGATTAACACCAACCAGCTTCCATGCAAATGAATAGACGTTTCTACTTAATCTTTATAGAGATAAGAAATTTTCTAATCAGTTTTTTCAGTTCACTTTTTGATTACCAGATAAGTAGTTTGCTAATCGCCGAGGTTAATCCAACTCGGTTCTTAGTGAGTTCAGATTAAGCGTTAATCTCTTTTCTAATCGAAACATCAGCTCAACCAATGTACATTGGAGATGTCCTCATCACGTATCAGACACATGCCGAGACACTGTTTATTCATATCATCTCAGAGTTCCTTATCAACGAGTGAAGTTTAAAGTGTTGGACTGTGCATTTTGCTGTCCGACTTGTTGTCTTTAGCAGCTTAACCATAAGATACGAAATTCCACATTCCCCAAGAAGCGGCCACCGTGTCTGATACGCTGTGTCATGCTGTGTACAGGACACAAAACAGGAAGGACAACTCTAGTGTTCATTAAATGTTGCTAGTTGTCAAAAAGTCACTGGTAAGGAAACTGGGAAAGTGTCTCAAAATCACCATCGAACAGTTTCTTTGGGGTTTGACAAGGATTCAGCTTTGTTGATGACAGGGTTTTGGTTGGTCATATGTCAGAAACGGTTATATTTATGGCACTGAACCATTAAAATGTCGTAAATCTGGGTTTGGAGTTTTATAATGATAACAAGTCACAAAAGTTGCTAATTGTAATTCGAGTTGGAACAGTCGTTCGTGTTTGGGACATGTTTCACAGGACAGAATAGATACGTTTGGAGCGAAAACTTCTCAATAATTTTGTGGTTAGAACGTAGTGGGATTTCGCGGTTCAATGTTTTATTGTGAAGGAAATGGGCAGTTTTGCGACCGGAAAAGGTTAAAAATTTCTCGACGAATGAAGGAACTGTTTCTGGGATAATGGGATGGAGACAAGGGGTCAGCGTTCCCGTCGCGTCTCTGTGATTACCAGGGACGTCGTGGCCTGGATTAAGTCCCTGGGAAACGAATGATCCTATTGGTGGACGGCACGGCAGGCCAGTTACATCGGCACATCTGTTCTACTGTCCCATTAATTATTACATTTCTTAACAACTAGGGATAGTTGTTAAGAAATGTAATAATTAATGGGTTGGCCATCTTGGAAATTTCAGGCAAAAGTCTTCAAAACTCTTTATGACTTTTCAAGGACGGGCAACTTTATGTTCAACCTACATTGAGCCCGGGCTCCACTCTGTTCACACCTCTGCTTCAAAGTCCTGGTTCTAACAGGCTGATCTGCAACACTGTATTCAATAAATTATATTTAGTATTGATAAACAAATTATCGTAAGACCAACAAAAGAATCTCAGTGATATAAACATTCACAGGGCACAATTTCAGTGCTAGTAACAAATCGGAGAGAAAGTTTGATGCTTTTAAAATATGTTTTTAGAAGTTAATAAACATATAATTAATAGGAAATAATGTAATGGCTCAGAGGAAATGTATGTCGAATCATAGAAAGTTGTAAGGTTATCACTCCTCTTTTAGTGTGTCGATGTAACTGGCCGAATTATTCTGAAGATTGTGATTCTTGACTTCCCAGGTTGCAATAATTTAGCACAATCGTTTACAGTGCGTGATAAATTTAGTTTTAAAATTTACAAAGTGACAAAAATGGTGGGTCAAAAAGTCTCCGCGAGGCTTTGTGTTCCTTCGTTCAAAGATTTGCAGTGTGAAATCGTTATGGTGTTTGGTTAGAGAGTTTGAAAGACACCGTACCTAGATACCGGTGACTTTTTGACGACTTCCTATGGCGAAGAATGCTGACAGAGCTTAACAGTACAGAGTGGCGCGTAAAAACTTACTGCATGCAAAACAGTAGGGGGAAATGTTTAACGGGTAATATTTTTGCAAAAGTTTCAATTTTTACGAGACGTCATTCTTGATGTTGTAGATAATATGCAGTAGGTTATACGAAATTGTCTGGTTCACGTCTAAAATAAATGCAGATGACCAGCGATAAATATCTCCTATAATATTGCGCCACTCTGTATATTTTAAATAAATACCCATCGGTTGTTTTTTTCATTTAGACAGAAAACAGATTAAACAAAGAAATATCATGTTAATCCCGAACATACAAACAATTCTTTTGTATTACCGTCTATGATTGTCGTTAATAACTGCTCTATGCGAGGGTTTGCTTGATATACAACGTCGGGTTTTGTGGCAATTTTTGAGTACTCGTGTATATCATGACTCCATAAAACTTGGGCGTTATGAAAGCGATTCATTTGAATGGTGAATTGTAATTCTGTTTGAGTTTATCATAATCATTGCATCCAGCTTCATCCTACCTGCATTAGCACAGGTAGCAACGAGCTTCAGACCGAGACGCGGGCGTCGCAGAGAGGTCAGGCGATGCTCTGTATCACGTGCAAACATTGTCAATTATTCCGAACACTATGAACACATGGATAGTCTGTAAACCTCTGTCGTCGCCGGCTTGTGCGTCAGTGACCGCCAAGTGCTGTAGACACAGACATCCGGTGTCATCGACTTGTGACGATTGCATTTTACACGGTGCGACGAAAAAAGTCGTCAGAATCCACAGCTTTGGACAAGATGCTAGACGAAAGCGCCGCTATTTCAGGAGATATATCTTTTTTATACAGTGACCACTGTGGTGTGCTGAGGTAGGCAGCCGCCTTGTAGAAAACCTAACACTAACTCACTAACCCAATGTACAGTAATTGCTTTGAGAGACGGGACAGACGTCGCGAGCGATTGTTGTGGTGTCTATTGTATACAGTGAGTGCGTAGCGCGAAAAACTTGGCGTATTGTTGGACTGAGGAGGTGGTTCTGTCTTTACTGAATGAACGTTGATTCCAATATGCCACTTCGCGGAATGTTCTTGATTAGTATGTGTGTATAGTATATCTGTCGTGGCTGTAACTATATATACAGCGTTGATCTGAACGATCGTCCACGACGAACTGTTGACAAAGTGACGAGTGATGTATGTTGTATCTGTCACAGTGACGAGTTACTGTGTGCATGTGCACACCGCATGGTCGGCAGAAACTGTAGCCACCTATAGCTGCCATCCAATATGGCCGACAGGCTACCGCGATGCCGTGATTGGCTGACTGACCAACCCACGGGCTGCTGCTTTGTTATGATTGGTCGTCCAAATCATCCCACAGTCGTTTGCTGCTGCGGCTAAAATAGCAAAGAAGTTATATGTCCTCCAGTTGGTCCACTACTGGTGGTTACAGCTTTTCGCCTTTAAGACATTGGCCAGTACGGTATCCACTCCAGTGTACTGTATCGACTTTGACTGTACGAGCTCTGACCGACATCTACAAATTGTAGGCTACGTCGTATAGCGGTGTTCGCGAATGACGTCATAAATAGGTCAAATTCGGACAAACAATAGCGAAATTGTGGCCGTTAGATGAACTTTGTCCTAAAGTTACCCTAACACGCTGACACGAATTTTTGTCATTATTAAATGGTGTTAGAATCACGCGCAACATTGCGCCCGTTAATCATCAATTGTCCGTTAACGGCATTAGCGTGTCACGGCGTTCGAATGTTTGGCCGATTTTGGCCGACCTAGATAGCAAGGTCAACCTATTTTTAGAAACGTCGGTGTATTAGTGAACACGCTATTGTAAATAGATGTTGTGCACGCTGTTGTATAAGTTCGCTGGCGACAGCAGCTGTACACTGTTGCAATATATCAAGCACACTTAGCACACTGGAATGTTGTTTCAGCGATTTAAATCATCTTGTGTGATTTTATGGGCACCTTGTGTAAACACTGCACCGCAGAGGTGGCTTTGCTTTCATGGCTAGTGAACGTATTTAGCGCTTTGCTTCGTTTGCACGGAGTCGCAGACGCATAGCAGTGTCCGCGATATTCGTCAGATACTGTATGTCTTCTCCAGTTGTGAGTCTTAAGGCTGCAACCCACTAGGCGAACTAGTTGGAAACTAGTTTAGTTTCCAACTTGTCGCAAGCCTGGTCGTTTTCTACATTCCACTTGTGCAGCAAGTTGCCAACCTGCAAGTCGTGATAGATCTGTCAGGTTGCCAACTTGTTGGCAACCCCAAAAAGTTGCGTGGCAACTAGTTGGAAACTGGTTGGAAACCCGGGTCGCGAACCCGGGTGGGCAGCTAGTTTCCAACTAGTTCGCCTAGTGGGTTGCGGCCTTTAACTGACACAAGTGATGTCAGACGCAGTGCACTGTTGGAGAGCAACTTAAGCTGCATGCTTGGCTGTACTTATGTTTAGTTTGTGAAAGTTTGTGGTTGTTTTACATCAGTGAAATGATTGGCTGAAGGAAGTTCCTGTCCGAAATTACCCGTAATGTGTCGAGTGGAGCGCTAAACCCAACTCAACGCAACTGTACTGTTTTTTTTCTGTTATTTTGTAATATTGCCGTCAAATGTTTGGCATTATTTTAACCCTTTGACGCCCACTGTTGCCACGTGGGTACATATATCCTGTGCCAGACCGGGTTAAGCCGTCATTTGTAATTTTTGACATCCGGGCACTCTGACGCTCGGGTCGAGCGTCAGAGTGCCCGGATGTCAAAAATTACAAATGACGGCTTAACCCGGTCTGGCACAGGATGCTTCATAGCTGTACCTATATGGCAACACTGGGCGTCAAAGGGTTAATTATGCCCGGTCGTTCGCTGTCGCTGGCGGTAGTATTTTGTTTCAGAACAAGGCTGTTCTTCTGCGTACGGAATCTTGACGGTGTCGGTGTCGAAGTGATTACGTTATGTTACAAGACGGCTGTTGACAGCCGTCTGTGCGATATACATGATGTTCTATATTGTCCGTTATAGTGTTTCTAACAGAGTTTCTGTCTATAGCTAGCGGCTTACCGTGCCAAAGTGTCATATCGTTGTCCTCAGTAGCCATTCTTGTTGTTAGTTCCCTAGTTTAAATAACCGTAACCGTCTGTCGTGTTCCTGTTAGTTTTGTGTGCTTAATTTTTTTGCTTGTTTTTATATTGTCAAGGGGCTATGGAAGTGGTGGCTGCACTCTACCTTTAGCTTTCTGTTACACCTGTTGCATTGTTGTTCGATTGTCGTATTCCATTTTTATCTTTTTTGATGTGTAGCAAATGCTTAAATAACATAAAAATAAATAACCTGGTCCGTTTATCAGAGTTATGTATTCGTAGTCTAGTCGACTCGTCACTGCTATAGAAACTCCGTCTCGTTTGTATGCGGAAATGCACTGCAGAATTATCGCAACATTGCGTATGAGGAGTCGATGTGAACTGTAAGGTGGAGATCGTTGTGTCACCCAAATGCAGGATGAAAGGAACCGATGAAAAACTGGGGCCAGATTGTTGAAAGTTCTTAGAAAAATCTTAGGAAGATTTCTTATCTCATGACAATCATAGAAAAATATTTGGCAAAGCACTAATCTAGAATTAGGAAATAATAACGCAATAACAATTGTAATTAACACTTTTATTTTTGCGTCATGTTGGATGTTATTACGTGTCGTTGTTGTTAAATCGTGAATTAGTAAGTAGAGCGAAATTACGTCTGGTGATTGTTTTCCCAGATATTGTCAAAGATTGTCCTGAGATAAGAAATCTTCCTAAGATTTTCCTAAGGAGTTTCGAGAATGTGGCCCCTGAAATCGACCTGCTCAACAATGCAGACGTATTTAATTGTTTATGTGGACGTAGAAGAGGAAAAGCAGAGGAGAGACAAGCATTTCTTTGCAATGTGTAGGCTACTTGTTAAATCAGTCGCTTTGCACACAGCTTTGTATGTCAGCTGTTATAGATGTTATGACTGTTGTGACGAGACGCTCACGCGATTGGTGACTTCGGGTGACTATTAACTAGCCTAATAACAATTACCTTTTGCATCTCTGATGTTTCACTTTTTGTCACTGACTCCTTAGTACGTATTTTCATCGTTTCATGTTTAAATGGTGTTAACTACTCGTGTCAGTGTGTGTATGCCATGCTGAATGAAAAGCCTGCTTACTTACTTACTGACTTAATACAGAGAATCACTGTCATAGCCAAGTATTTCTGATATCCACGGTCCAGAGAGTTGTGGATATCCCGGATATGAACATTTGTTTTGAAATTGTTTTTTTGAATGACGACTGTTTATGTGTATCTCTGAATCTGCCTGCGATGTACATTATTTTGTAAATATAAACATACACAGTTACACACATGTCTACATGTATTCGGCTGAGTGTTGTTTCGTTTGTTCCGTGCTTAACAAAAACTAACATTGGGACAATTTTTGTCGCAGACATTTGACAACAATATCTGCCTATATGACGGGATATTTAGGCTATGTTTGTTTTTCGTGTGGTTTCTTATAGTAATTCGGACACTGTGATGATTCATCAGTGTCTGTATGTTAGCAGTATCTCTCACAAAGTTTCGCGTGGATACCGACAAGTAGGCCTAATATTGTGTAACTGTATTACACATGCGTTAGCAGCGTTACGCTGTTGTAAATGACTCACTTGTAATCCATTGTGCGTTACTGTGTTATTTCAGCCCCACCCTACGTAATGGGGGGGGGGGCTTTAAGCGATGGCGATAACGATATCTGTCTCTGTCTGTCTGGCAGTCTGTCGGCTAGTTGCACATACAGTAACTGCGACTCGTATACGGAAACCACCAAACCAACGACCACCACATGAAAATATGGGAAAATGTTGCGATCGTGAAAATCGATTACCGGATGCAGTATTATGACGTCATCACAGATACAAGATGGCGGCCGGCCGAACATGCGCTGTGACATGGGCATTGGCGTCAGTCCGGTATTTGCCAAATCTGGTAAAACTGCCGTCACAATCCTTTCACTCCTGGCAACCCCATCCAGTCTATAGGCCTACCACTTTACGAAATCCCGACGAGGTCAACCACAGCTTAACTAACCTGCATGAGAGGTAAAAAGAACAAGAAAGTCCAGCTGTCGCCGACAACCGCGCGGCTTATATTTGTAATCCGTATTGTTCAATTAGTATACCAGTTCCTATAGTGTATACGCTACCGGCATGAAAAAACAGACTTATTATGAATCGAGGTTACACTGCAGTCACTGCTTCTGAAGTCTGAATATGTTGATCCACAAGCTATCGGCGAGAATGTATAGTTAAGTCCCTGTCATTCAGGAATTGTTGCCCATTTTGTCCAGCATTACTAAACCAGAATGATGAATGCCGTACCGGCATTATGTATTTGCGTTTTTTGCAACATCTGACAGAAAACGGGGAATTTTTACCGCGCGATGCTACGCAGAACGCGGTATTGCTACGGCAATTCGTCCGTCCGTCTGTCTGTCTGTGACGTTGAGGCGTGGTCGTATAAGTTGGAATACTTCGAAAATAATTTCATGTTTGATTAGCCTCTGCAGACACCAACGTCACAGATCTACTCCAAACGAAACACCCCGAAAATTTGGCCGGAATATGAGTGTGGTAGATAACACGCGGCATCATGTACTTTGTTACTTATTTATAGTTTCACATTCATATCTGCTTTTATGCAGTGAAT
>Ga0056114_1001393_pt1 | contig 10931 bp, 4 predicted proteins | sample WorMetHERISLAND1_FD_77005 | JGI IMG/M metagenome (GOLD analysis project Ga0056114, IMG submission 77005) | Marine gutless worms symbiont microbial communities from Max Planck institute for Marine Microbiology, Germany - Olavius loisae HERON... ...
GGCATAACTTCGTCAAAGTTGGAGATAATTGAATAAAAATTTGCAGTCTAGTGTAGAAATGAACGTATAATAGGTGTGTAAAAATTGATTAAAAAATTCCCATCCGTTTGGGAAAAATGTCAGAAAACCGCAGGGGGGATTTTTTTTTTGACTCACACTGTACAGTCTACACTCGAACTTATTAAGAAATGCTAGTCTCAAAAATAATTTTACAGTAATAACTACAAAACATTTTGTTCACTGCCCCACAAACTCTATTTTGCTATACATGAGCACTGATTTTCATCTCAACTGGAGTAACAGTTCAATCAATCAACTTCATTTGAAGCCTGCTGACAGTACATACAAGCAATGTGTTATTGTGTAATAGAAACAGATCACACAGGTGTGTGTTAAAATGACTTAACAAATGTTCAAATGACGTGATGCGTATTCAAGGGAATATAATGTCAAATGACAAGAAAACTAAATCTCTCTAAGTTCTGCAAATGCGTAATAAGCTTGTTTAACATCAAAGTTTTAGAAAAATTGTAGAATTCCTGTATGCTAATGTGTGATATGCCAATTATCTTTGCCCGGGGTAGCAAGAAAGCCGTGCTATCACAAGAAAACCACGTGATGCAGCATGTTTTTCCTATGCCCAATGACTCTTTGGTTGTTATTTGCTTCAGCTTACGAAAGGTCAAGGCCATTATAGCACTGCCAGTCATTTGTCGCCTGAAAGCAGACTGAATGTAAAACTAAAAATAAATAACAACACCGTGTCACACGTGTTTTGAAACAGGTGCATAATGGCCCTTTAAAGTCAACCAATGTCGAAAGCACGTATATGATTTCCTATTGGACCTCAATAGTAACCTTGGTCCTGTGTTGCTGCGTTTCAGAGATTGCCATTTGTATGCCAAAAGCCGCTTTTTCGAAAACCCTCCCATATTCCGGCCAAAATTTCTGGTGTTCCCCTTGGAGTAGATCTGTGATGTTGGGGTCTGTGGAGAGAGAACACCCAAGCTAACTAACGGTGAAATTATTTTCAAAGTATTCCAACCTATGTGATCAGGGTACTTCAATGACACGGACAGACAGACGGACAACTTACCATAGCAATACCGCGATCTGCATAGCATCGCACGGTAAAAACCAACCAATTTTATTTTCAAACCAACTGTAACTATTGAAAACTTTTACACTCCATGCAAAAGATGCACTGATGAAATACTAACGTCAAGGTGCTGCCAATCTGCTGCAGATTTCTGGCAATTCCAAACGATGTTGCTTTTCTGCCACTCTGTTGCCACCAGATTACATAAGCCAAACAATAACAAAAAAGCCCACATGCTGCAGACATACAACCAAAAGTAGATGCATCTAGTCCCTTATTTCTCAGTAATAAGCGACCTCTTGAGGGCTGAACTAAGACAAATAAGCATTTCAGATGCCAGAAACACAGATAGAGTTGCTTAGTTCTCATCATCTATATACATGGCTTTAATGTGCCCTAGACTCTCTTATACAACTCTCATGAGGCATAATATTTTCCCACCGAATATGGTTACAACTGTGATAGGGATGACACTGAAACCATATCTTGGTGAGTACAATTATTGCAAAAATTAGCTCAAATCGTTGAGCTAATAAAAACAATATGGATTATGGAAATGTCCATATACTTATTATTACTTCTAGAGCACCTAAACAATCCATCGTAATGCCAGGATATCTTCTGCCAAACAGTTCAGTTTTTAGCAGTCGCGTGAATGTTTCTTCCTGTCAAATTGGCCACTCACAGTCACATGGCATAAATAAACACTACATCCAAACCACGGACTGAGTTCACCCCCAGATTTTGCCAGTTTCGCAGAACACAGTTTGGCTTACAACAAGCATCATATTCACCTGCAGCTAAACACAGCCTGCCTCGGAGCAAGCTGAATTCTTCAATTAGCCATAGTGCTGAGCACTGACGTTATGCTCTACTACGCATCACCACGGCAACATTCACCAATGACAACTTCCGCCACTAACATCTTCTGTTGATACAAGTGCAATTATATTGGTGATTAGTAAATCTGGCATAATAACAGAGTGTGATATAGTTACCATATTTACAAAATTACAACTAATGACCAAGAATGAAACTATGCCATAAAAAGAGAACTTCTGCACGGAACCTGATTGACGGCCATACGGAGGCAGTGTGTCAACCCGACATCATCATTAGTCTCATGCCTTGCACCGACGTTGTAGACAACCGCCAGCGTAACAATGGGAGAGTGAGTTTCGTGACCAAAAACCACCATACCATTCTGGATACGTGTTAGCTGAAAACAGCAGGACACCAACTCGATAAGAAACTACACTGGAAGCACAGTACTACATGCATCACTGCACTTGTAAGTAATACATCCAAACTGATCTATCTACATCACAAAACATAGATCACTCACTCTTTCTTCTTTCTTAGGAATAGCACGTGCAGCATATGACCGACCCTGCAAACACAACAAAACCAATATCAATATGCAAGCCACATAATTAAGTTCACTTGCTGCTTTGAAAGCTAAGTTGTCCTCAATGAAAGTGATACAGGCATTTTGCACCTCAAACAAATAATCCAGTGAACAGTGTTGGCAACAAGTCTTGATGCTAGACTAGTTTATCATTGAGGGATCTGGACCCTTATCTAATACAAAGTGTCCGATGTCAAGAACAGCACACATGCCAAATGATCTCTCAGCCAGTTGCTTGCAATTCACAAATGCAGCTCAATATTTTTCCTTCATTATATTTGCTTTATTGTGTTTGTGTGTACTTCGAGTATGATCTACAATAATAATAATAACAATAATCACAGCTTTGCTCACATCTATGCATGTTGCTTGGACAAACAATGCACAATGATACAAGAACAACGGGGCCGTAAATTACATATAACACAGTAAAGAGTGTAAAAATAACCAGGTGTGGGACTGGCATTCAGCAGGTCTGATGAGTCCATGGATGTAAATTACAAAAGCTGAAAAAAATATAGTGTAACAGTGTGTCCTCGAACTTCCTTGAAATCAACTGCGGGTCGATGCAGCATCAACCATGCACACTGGTGGCTGTCTACAAGCCCATCCTTGGACATAGTTTGGCTGGTGAACCACTGCCATGCCTATTGTTCACATTTTTCATGGGCAGATGAAAATTTAAAATTTGCAAGAAAACTACTTATGTCAGGTATTTGTATTCGGTCTAGTACCGCCAGTTCTGAATATAATGAGGACTAATGAATACACAGTAGCGTAACGTAAGTAGCTCAGTTCAAATATAAACACCGCTGTCGTGAATATGGTGAAAAGTCTCTTAACATAACGCTTGATATCTTGTTGTCAGGGAATCAGGAAAGTGCATTCGATTATTTCTCTTGCGCTAATCGAATAAGGCCTTAAAAAGCAGTTGCGCCCATGAAACTCCCAGTACGCCAGTTGGTATACGAACGACAAGGACACAGTATGTCGATTTTGTTCCTGAACAGGCATGCATACCCGACATATGAATGATATGGGTTTGCGAAATAACTTCATTGTCAGAAAGATGCTTAATAAAAAGTAAAAGCAATATTAAACTTTAAAAGTATTTACACTTTTATCTCCACTATCACCTCTAAAACCGGAAGTTACTGTATCAGGATAAACAAAACATTGAAAACAAGCAAAAATTGCGAACTAAGTAAACGTTAATAGTTATTTTTCGGATGCAGGCTGACTAGCAAACAACCATCCATAGCCCATACTACCGAGTACCCACCCGGGCTGTAGAAGTCGCTTTTAAACAATAAGCCAAGCTGTCGTCCTCACAGCACCTTTGGGTGTCACGTGACGTCATCGGCCATTTCCTATTAGTAGTTCTTTAGAACGGGTCACTAAATCAAGCCGTTTCCAAGATATTGCACTCTAAGCGTATTGGGGTCACGAGTTTGACCTTTCCAGGTCACGTGACGTCATTGGTCATTTGACCATTCGATAGCCCATAGGTCATTTCCTATTGGTCATTTTCAACCAAGCCTCTATCTCTTAACGGTTTCCGAGATATTCAACGTTGAATGTAACGCAATAGTTGACATGACCTTGATACAACCTCTAAGCAAAGGTCAAGGTCATTCATTTTGGTACCAATCGATTTCTTATATACGACTTCCTATATACGACTTCCTATATGCTCTCAATAGTAACTTTTGCTCTAGGATGCACCATTTAGTCAAAATACTTCACGTTACAGACGACAGGCGCAACACTGTACCAATAGCGCGACCGTTAGTACGGTCGGCTGAAAACTTATAGAACCTGACTAAACGATTAAATGATAAATATTTTGTTACAAGATACTGCACTAAATCGCTTAGGTACTACCTCTTTTGTAAAATGTCAGTTTAAATTGGATTTTCTCATAATATGGATCCTAGTGTTAAGTAAACTAGACCAGCCTTTAAAGTTTAGATGGCCACTTACCATAAACAGATAATCTTGTTAAGTACATATTAGCACCGAATGCAATCAGTATGTATCTGCTGGAAGTGCCAAAGGCTTCACAAAAGTGATAACATTATCGACTCAGTGAGGATGCATGCACATGGCCATTACTAACACATTTTGAAAGTAGTCTTATAGACTGGTGGCATAGTAATAGATCACTGTACATAGTTCAATTGCCTAACAAACGTACAAGTACAATGGCACCTTTTCATGTGACCATTCCTGTTTCATGCACATTTGCATCTTTGCATTGTAGTCCTGAAATTAAAGCGAAGTGTGTGATAACTTAAAGCCAATTTTGTTGGCTTGTGTATAAACTTTTGTGTATTGCTGCAAAAAAATTTCAACATTTAAACACTACCGCAGTTCAACAATACAATGTTAGTCATAATTTAGTGATGAAAATAGTTATTAATTTAAATTCATATTAGTTATAACGCTTCGATTTAAATTTCAATCGTGATTTAAGTTATGAAATAATTTAATTCCAGGTGCAGCTGTAATTTCAAAGTTTCTGTTATCAGATTTATTTTAATTTCATTTGTGATTGATGGCTTATGAAATAACGTCAACGACACTAAATTTCACAAGCTGCTGCTGTTGCTAAGAGAACATCCAATAATTTAGATGATGTTGCATATCTAATCTAGCATTTAAAACGGTGAACAAATGAGAGACAAGCCAATCATACATTTTTCAATCAAGTTAGTTGTAGAAATGATTCCCAACTCAATTACACTTTCAGTTGTCAGTGTCAATTTCCATTACAAATGAATTTTGATTGTATAACCTTTCTCTTTGCAAATAAATCCAGTGCAATCCAATCAAAATTAAAAATCTCAGCCACAACGAAAGTGAAATAAAGCTCTAACAAATGTAGACGTATGACAAATGACACAAAATTTTAACATAAACACAATAACACATGCACTAACATTTCGCTGCCTCTAAAATTTCACGATATCACCTGTAAAAATAAGTTTTGCACTTGTCGTTTTTGCCATTATAAACCTCCTATCAAACATCCAAAGAAAAAATTTCAATAACTGCGACTCTTCCGCTATTGTACACATGACAACAACATGCTACTTCCTGTCGACGAGTGACGAGCCAAATACAAATCACTCATGGTCAATGCACAACACCAGTAAAGAGCAGTACTTGAGCACAGAATACTCTCATTTCTGCACTTTTCTTTAACTCGCAATAATCATGACATCAAAGGACAAAGGCATGCAAACATTAACGGTTTCATAACAGTCAAGTTATCTGTCTCAGCAAATCACCGATTTCCTCGAAACCCGCCACCACCCCGTCCGCGGCCGAAACCACGTCCGCCGCGACCCCGATCACCCCCTCGACCGCGTCCTCCGCGGAATCCTCCTCGATCCCCGCCGCCACGACCACCACGGAAGCCCCTGCCACTGAATCCACCGCCCCGACCACCTGAACAATGCAAAACAGAACCATACACAATGACGCAAAACTCTGTGAACTTTAATTGGTGCATGAACATCCCAAACTTGACCCTGTTTTTAATGGCCATTTACCACATGATGTCTTACTTCACACAAAAATTTTGCATGAAAACAGAAAACATTTTATTCCACATGGGCCTATAATAGCTAGAGCATCTGAAAACTGTTTAATTTGCTATTCTCGTTAATATTTTTATTATTATTATAGCTATCTAACTTTGTTCCAAGCCTTGCCATTGCTAAAATTATTGTAAGACTTCATCCCCAACACCACTAACAAAAGACTATCAAGAGAAATGATCATGTGATAAATAACAATTTAAAACAAATTAAAACTTTTTATTGTTTATCCATCGTATAAAAGTCAAAATGTTACTGTAGTCACAATAATATGGCAACATAAGTTACTGTGCAGATAGTTCAGTACAGTTAAAAACAGCTCACCGCGGCCACCGCCTCTTCCGCCTCGTGGACCTGTGGGCTTCTGTCCTGGCGGTCGTGGTAGGAACCGAGCAAGTGGCAACAGTTTGGCTGGATCAATGAAGAACTGAAAAACACACATAAACTGAGAAATTAGTTACAAATTTCTTCAAAAATGGACAAATACATCACTTTGCACAATCTGATGTGAATATGTGAAAGTCTCATTTTGTTCATTAAGAAATACTTATAGCTAAATATCTGCCAGTCATCATGGGTGGTGCCCATGCCAGATATGGCAGCTGATAAAGAGGCCAACAGGACTGTTTATCGTACTGGCTCAATCATAAGTTTCAGCAAAAAAAACTACAAAATGGTTGTGTTGTTTCACATACGTAAGATCCTCTCATTTCTAAAATCAGCTTGCATGACCTATCAGGTTTTGTTTTTGTTTGAATAGCAGTGAGCAATGGCACAGTCTGAACTACAGTACTCTTACTTCACTTCATCATAGAGTGACACTTTCCCCACGCATGCGAGCACTGAGGTCTGCAATAGTCTTACTTATTTTACTTACCGGTACTTAATTACTGACTTATCTGATTAATCATATTTTTATGTCACTGTCCCAAACAATTTTCTTCATTTACCAGATTCTCACTGAACTTAACTAATACCTGTGTACTATATATACCGGTACACAAAATATCGATTCATATCATATCACACACTAGCCGATCTTAAAACATTCTGACAATTGTGAGACTGATTAAATACATACAGCAGACTACAGCACAACAAGTTATTTATACAATACATATTGGAAAATGCAAAGAATTACCTTTGTGTCATTTCTAAAAGAACCAGCTTTCACATCTGCAGAGAGCTTCACAGAAACATACTGAGAAATATGTCAAGGTCGAGAAAAATATTAGACAGCACATTATACCTCTCTTACATGACGGCAAAATGTCTGTCTAGAGGCAGCTGTAGAGGGGGCTCAGCTTCAGTCTCCAGTAACGACATCAACAAACTGGTATATTCCTTTCATTATACAGTATATCATATGCATAGGTATTATGATATCCGAAACAAGTATTTTAGCAATTATGTCACGCGATGCAAGGAAGAACGATGCAAAACAAACAGGCAAAATATTCAAAAGCCCAACCTTTATCTGGAAATTTTTAACAAATTTTTTTGCACAGTAATCTTTAGAAATGTACAGATTTTATATCAGAATTCGATTGTTGTCAGTGAAACCCATGTTTGCGTTAAAAGCATCATCTGCTACCCAGGCAACATGCGCAAGTGCCCCTCGAATTAAATAAGAGAATACCATTTTGCCATGACATTAGCAAAGACCTGTCATGCCAGTAATTTGATGCCTATGCGATCTGCGATGTTTCAATTGTTGCATCAATGAAATGGAAAAATATTTAACCTCATTTTTAAAACTTGAAAAGAAGCGATGCTCAATGAGAATTAACCTCACATGTTGCACACGGTTTTGTTGCAAATATAGTCAGGTGCATTCCCACCATATCATTAAAATCAATCAACATTTGACTTAGTTATTGTTGAAAGAAAAAGGGTGCCATTTTTTGAAACACAGCACTGCATATGTGACTTGACTGCTTGCTGTGCTATGCTGATGTCACTGACAAGTTGTTTGTGTGGAGGTTAAAGAGTACCTATCAGTGACAGGACAGAGCCTCGGGGCACTGATGATATCAGCAATGTCAATGTCAAATGTAAATTTATATAGCGCATTCTCGTAAAAAAAACCTCTAATGCACTGAGCACACTAGTACTGCGAAAATAAAAATGTCTTCAACTGACTGCCTGTAACTGTCCTCAGAAAAATCCGGGTCCCGCATGTCCTCGGGCAAAGAGTTCCAGACAGTCGGGCCAGCAACGGCAAATGCCCGACGTCCATAGGTACTGAGCCGGTGCCGTGGAAAAGAGACTTCATGAATACTGGCAGAACGTATTGCAATATGCACATAGTGCCACAGTACAACAATATGTAACATTCATAGAGAAACGCATTAACTAGTCTGACAAAGGATACAAAATCATTAATCGGACCAAATATCTCATCAACCTTCCCTATCTGTTGCTTGTTCTCAAAATACAATGGAGCATTGAAATATGGAATCTTTTCATTTGTACACTTCACAACCAAATCATCTTCACACGGATGCAGAAAGTAACCCAGTTCTACAACAGACACACAACAGATGTGATGATTCTCTTGCAATACTGTACAACAGCCAAAGTATCAATAATATAAATGGATGGACTAGGACATAAGGATGATTATGTAAGTTGGGGTGGACAGTAGTGAAACAAGATCAACGACACCAATCACGCGAGTTATAATTACTCAGTAGTTACTTGCACAATACTACACTTACGATTAAATATTCAAGTCAAATATATACTTAACACCAGGGATGTTAACGGGAGTCGATTTTCCCGGGTCACGAAAAAATTTTGCCGTTCCCGGGAAAAAAATTCCCAAACGGGAGAATTTAGGGAAATTGCGTACAATCCATCGCTGCAAAATTCCGTGGCAACAGTTCGTAAGTCAACGGACGCCACACAATGGACGCTGCCCGACGCCGGGCGGCATCCGTTGTGCGGCGTTATTTTGTTCACAATAGCGGCCGGTGTTTGCTAATTGATGTGACCTCGTGGTAGGTAGGCCTATCAGCAGACAGCTCTGCTCACTCCTATGAACGCCGACGAGTGAAGATCATTTGACACCACTGTTACATAACAGTCTTTAATTGATCCAGTGACCCACTCGCTATATGTCTTTTGTGCCCACACCCTTTAAATTGAGCATCAAACGCTCAGCACAGCAGGTGTAGTCGCTATTCACTGTAATGACTTCTGAGTCCGCGTGAATTATATAACTGCCGCAGCAACATGAGATCCTGGCTATTGTGAGGCGTCTGTCCGTGATCAGTGACACCAGCCACGCTGCAGACGTCAAAAGTGACAGGTGACGCCCGCCGCGGCCACACATGTGGCGTGGACCACCCACGTGCACGTGCATACGTGCAGGTGGGTGTCGTCCACGCCACGCACCTGGGTGGTCCGCTGCCGTTCATGGCAGCGGCGGCCATAGAGCAATTACATTGACGATCACGGCTGCTGAGCACTACTGCACTCAGACTCGATCGATCGAGTCTCGAACTAGTCCCGGGAAATTTATTTCCCTCCCAGGAAATTTATTTCCTGGGAATTAACAACCCTATTTAACACATAATCTCTATAGACCAAACCTGTGAGCTGCTCAAAAAAAACTGCAACTACAGAATGCTACATCATAGCAGAGAGCAGTTCTGGCAATATTGCCTCTCACTCTCGGCCAAATTGGAGCCAAAATGTGGCCAAATGGAGTCAACAGGGCACACTGTGACAGAGTTCTTCTGCCATGTCAAACTGCCAAACAACAATGCAAGAATTACGACAACAGAATCTATCAAAGACGAAAAAGTCTGTAACGAGACGGGTGACAACTGAAGCAATAAATACTTACCAACAACCTCTTCTGGTGGTCCAGTGTGATAATGTCCCTGATAGCCACCTCGGCCACCACCTCTACCACCTGCACACACTAACTTGTCTTAATTTTTCCTTAACAGTCACAGGAGTAGGACACAGAAAAAGTAATAACCATGAGTTCAAGCCTGTTGCAAAATACTAGTCCATAATAAGTATATTTGTATGTTATTAACGAAATTATCACTGGCTCAGCATCAGTTACTCAACTATGTCATCACAGCAGAGAACTTGCACTACAGTGTCTCTTCTTGTCTTCGATGCAACATCTTTATCTATCATGAAAGAATTTTTCATTACGTCAGATACGTTTTAAGCATTTTTCACAAAATGGCAAAAAAACTACTAGATTTGGGCTTCATTTTGTTTCACAGTGTCATAAAGCTGCATTTTAACAAAACTGAAACTTTACATATGAAGACCACATTTAATAACAATGAAAATGCCACAAAACTATGCCTTAAGTTTGGGTCAGTTCATTACTCAGTTTTGGAAAAATGAATTTCAGCAGTTCAGCTCCTGTTTGGAACTGATGATATATAGCACAGGTGTCAAACTCATATCCACTGCATTGTTAATTAGAAGACACAAAATGCCAGCAATTCCTAATGCTTACCGCTGCCACCTCTTCCTCGGAAGCTGTTCCCACGTCCTCGGAAACTCATCTGATTCAGTTATGAAACTTGCAACTGCATACGCTGAAAATATCATAAATTTAACTCAGAAAAATACGGCAGCATAAATAATAACTAATCATTTAGCAAAACAGAAACAATTCACCATTATTTATTGCAGACTCAGGGTTGTGCATAACAAAAATTACACCGTGTCCGGAAAAAAACGGCCCCCTAAACATGTCCAAATAACTTTATGAATAGAGAATGATAGCCATTATTTTTCTTTGTATCATGAAAAGCCATCTATTTGCAATGTTTGTGTGAAA
>Ga0056114_1001394_pt1 | contig 10929 bp, 4 predicted proteins | sample WorMetHERISLAND1_FD_77005 | JGI IMG/M metagenome (GOLD analysis project Ga0056114, IMG submission 77005) | Marine gutless worms symbiont microbial communities from Max Planck institute for Marine Microbiology, Germany - Olavius loisae HERON... ...
AACTTCTGTGATCCGATGGCATTGATGAGATGATCACGGATATACAGCAGAGCTGTTTCAGTGGAGTGATGCTTGCAGTAGGCAGACTGGTTGGGATTGAGAAGACCATTGGAGACAAGGTGATTGTATTCTCTGTGTATTTTACCTTATGTTATTATGGCTAATAAATAATTATGATTATGATTATATGACTTACAAAGGGGTCACCGAACATCAAACTGTTTGTGTAATTGTGATAAGTGCAGTGTGTTGGATGTAACTCATATACAGGATCTGTTAGTGCAAGCCTATCACACTGTTGCAGATGAAACATCTGCACCGGCCTACTGTACAAACTAGACCTACTCTGACGTCGTTTAAAAGTAAACATCAAATTATGCCATTTAGCGACATAATGCTAGATCTGCTATGATGATGCTATGCACAGAGGGGTCTAAAATGTTACAGCTTCTAACTTAAAAGAATTGCACACAAGATTTCGATGAAGCCCCTCCGCGTTCACAAACGAGCGAAGGTTTGTGTTCGCGTTTGTCGGCGGACGTGTTGAATGAAACCTCGCGAGTACGTCCGTCCACACATTCATAGGTCCACTCACTGACGCCACTGCTGTCTGTCTTGAGCCGAACCTTCAATACTTGTGTCAGTTCAGTCCGACATTCTTCTTTGCTACACCTCTCCAGTTTGTCATTGATCTATACCTGGTCTTCGTTTGAAATTATTGTCGATTTCCCAGTAGAGAACTTGTATGCGTTCTTTTTTCATCCTTACAACATGGCCAAGCCATCGCTTTCGTCGCTGTCTTTCTCGGATTACTTTCTCCGAAGTGGTTTGTCCTGTTGTTCCACTGGTGACCGACAGACAGACAGATGAACACCGTCGTCGCCTAAAGCCCTGTTTCCACTGTGTGTGGCGGGTAAAGGTGCGTAGTACCAGGTGATGCTGCGTATCGTTTTCGTCTGCGTGCGACGTTGCTCATCGTCAACACGTCACGTACTCCACAGCGTGGCATCTGCATCATGTGAACCGTGTTGTTATCAACGACACCTGCCAGCAGCAGCAACATACACACATTACCCACCGCTATCGACTTAGAAAACATGGGCATAGCCTGTGAAATGGCGCGGATATCTCATTCCTAGCCGAGGTTATAACTACTTCCGGTTTCGGGCGCGACCGCTACACCATCTTGGTTATCCGGCGTCGACATATTCCATATGTTGTCAGTTTTTTCGTCGAGTTTCCGCCGCCATTACAAAGTCTCCGTGGCCCAAGCGATAGAATCGCCCCCGTGATAATGTCTCCCCTTTGTTCTGGCAATTGCGGCGGCAGGCTGCTGAATGTTTTATAATTGATGCCTGAAAACGAACGAACACGCTAGCAATATTGACTGTTACTCAACAGTAACACATGACAATTAGGCCGTGTGCTAATGTGCTCTGGTGTTTTATTTGATTTGAAGCCAATCATTGCAGTAATAATTTGCTCATTGAATGTTTCCCTTTGTCACAACAACTACAGTATAGGCATTACAACATAGCGTATAATACCACGAGCTTGAGACTAGGATGAGCACATCCACGTTCTAGCGTCACAGTAGGGACAGTTTGTCCCGTGAAATACACTCCGGGGTATGACTGAAGCAGTTTCACAGTATAGGATATACGTCTACCTTGCATAACCTGGCAATACTCCAAGGGGAGAGTTTATCTCGGGGCGAACGAATATGTAATGGTCGCGGCGAATTATCATTCTGACCACGAAGACATCTTATCGTGTCAAAATCCTCCCGATGGGGAGACTCTGTCCATGCCAGAAGTCTACCCTGGGTGACTTTGTACCATTACAGACTCTCCGGTGGAGACTTGTCCGGGGGCGGTCTATAGGACACAGGTAAACGTCGCAAAAACCGTTGCCGGGACTATGAGGGGGCGTGGTTTACATACCGGTAACGTTAAGCCCAGCAAATCGCTGGAAACTTCTGACAGCCAATGCGAACTGCTGGTCGGGGTGAGCTCGCAGTTCCTGCATGCGTGGATCTGGATTGTCTTCTCCGAGGTGAGAAAACCGTATCAGATATTCCTATCAGAACAACACAATGCATTTAACGTAACCCGATCATCTCTAAACAGCATTAAGTCACGTATATTTGCTATAGTGAGAAAACTGTTTCAAGAAATGTGTAAAATATCGACAACACAGGCGTATAGCTGATATTTTGGTATTTTCGCGGCGACGTTACCAAAAACGTCCTGGGCGGTACACACGGCCTGTTTTTACACAGGTGTCGTGTGTACAGGGCCTTAGTTTCACTAAAACTGTTTTAGTTTATATCTTAGTGCCACACAGAAATTCAGATTTGAAAGAGAACATACAATAAATTGTTAATTATTGAGTTGCTTATTATTATTAGACTATCCGTCGGCTGCATATCTACATATCTCTGTTCTGCGCGATTTCAAAAGCTAATTCACCACTGTACACTGTTCGTTTCCAATTACACAACCATTCATTAGCATAAGGGCAACTTCGCGAAAAAACGCAAACTTTCTACCATGTTCCAATATTTAGGTATGTGACAGACAGACAGGCAAATATTACAAAAATGGAGCATTTTCGATGGTGAAGTTTATTCGAAGATATGTGCAGAATGGGCCGTTGATCATTTTGGTCTTGATTTGACGTAGTTGATCAACGTTTGACGAAGATATACACGATAAACGATTTTTTTTCATTTTCGTTCCCAGTGACCTTGACCTTTGACCTTCAGATCTCTAAATTTGCTCTCCTAGTTACTCTTGTCCAACGCTATAATGTTTCCACTAAATTATAAGCTTCGACGGCTTTTCTATTTCGAGAAAACCGGGGGCACGGGACGGGCGGACAGACGGACGGGTGCACCACTTAAAATTCAAAATGTAAATACTAAAACACGAAAGGCGATAAGCAGTGAGTTCAGTTCTAATAAAAGACATCAGTCCTGAGGGGCGGAGCAAGCAGACCATAGAGGAAAGGATGTGTTTTATACATTAATCAGTTAATCATTGGCGAAAACGAGTAAATACCTTCATTTCTTGGTGTGTCATGTTCTGAGCGATACAGGTGGACAGAGCAATCAACAGCATCATGAGATTGATCACACAACGCCAGCAGCTGTAGCTGAGTGACGTCATACTGATACACTCCTTGTAACACGTCGAGATGAATGACTACTCGGTAGTGAATGAGTCGCAGTTGGCGACGTCTGCACAGCAAATGTCTTGTGTCGTTATCAGGATCATGGATTATGAGGAAGTGGACTGCTTTATGACGGTGCGAGCGTCCAACACAATTCATGACATATTTTCAAAGGGTCTATTGAGTCATCAAACATAGGCTATACGGTCTGAAGACGTTGGGCGACAGATTTATTAGAGTTGACTATTTGGGCGAAACACCTCGGACTTTTGGTCGACAAAAATGAATAGTTTCGCCTAGAAGTGAAAACATCGGACCTGCAGATACATCTGTAACCTGATCAGTAGGCCTAACTGATACATAAACAGAAAATAAAACTGATACTTTAATGAAAACTTGTCTGTTAATCAACAAAATATTGTAACACGTGTTTCAACGAGTTACATGGTCAGATACGACCTACAATAAGAGAAATTTCCTATTAATCCGCTTTAAGCAGTAAGGACCGTATTCTCATATACGATACGCTATGATGATCTGACGACTGACGAATCTAGAAAATAATTTAAAAAGCGGAAGCAGTGTGGCAAGCGCACTATTGTGTAACGGAAGTCTACCCCGTTACTTCAGTACAGCAGCTAGTTGTTCGATAGAGCGTAACAGTTGAATCTTTCGTATGATGTTTTATTAGCGTATTATTGCCCAGTAAGCCAGTAACCAACAGTCAACTCAACTCTTCCATTGCGACAGAATCAACCGAGTGAGTCCTTGACGACCTTGCTCTACTGCTTTAAGCCAACTATTCTCAGCTCAAAGTTGCTGCGAGCTGACCAGCAGACAGCAAGGTCTTCCTAGCATCCATTTCTCCTGACTGCGCTTTCCTTCCGAGAATGGAAGCGTTCCGCCTAGCTAAATTGGATCTTCACTTCAAGATGTCGCCGTCTTGACATAAAGTCATCCATGGACTTGTGCCGGGGTACTCGGCCCTTTCACACGTGTCGCCGACCTACACCCAGTCGACGATCGTTGCGTTCTGTCGACACCAATCGCCTGGTAGACGTGCCTACCAGCAGACTGTCGACTGTTGGTAGCCGAGCTTTTCCGGTCGCCGGCTCACAGACATGGAATGACCTCCCGGAAGACGTGACATCAGCAGAATCATTGACCACATTTCGTCGTCTCCTCAAGACACACCTGTTTAGGAAGTCTTTTCCTGACTACATGCTGCTGAACATCAACTGACTGTCTCCGATGGACGTAGCAGTCCGCCACTTAGGCCAGCTAACAATCTTTTGACTGATTCACTCGATGTTCACGTGATAACCGTCCCATACACAGAGAATGCGTCAAGTCCTGTAAAACAGCTAAGACCATCAGTACATCCTTGTCTGACTCTCAGTCAGATACCTCTGAAGTGACTTACGAAATCTTACCGAAAACAGTGACCTTTCGTTAACCTCACTAGCCATGGTCTATTATTGCATGGTATTTTTGATGTCACGCCCCATGAAGGCAAATTTGTAGTTAATGATAATGTTTTGCTGTATTTTTGAATGAAAGCTCTAGCTTTACGATGCCAATGTATTGCGAAGACTTTTTACCGACCACACACGATACGATGCGATAAGAGTGCACTAAAAAGCTGCATGATTTGTGGTCCGTCTAACCACACCTAACACGTAGGCCTAAATAAAATGTACAGAAAAAACTAAAGCAAAAAAAGCCGATGAGCATTAAGTCCTGTCCGAGTCCAGTGCATGGAAGACAGTCGATTCTGATGCCCCGAGGGCACTGATACGTGCAGGATCAAGTAGGCTAATCGTAGCCGATTCGTTGCCAGTCGTGGACTGTCCTAGTTGTATCTAGCATCGTATCTGAGACTAGAGACTAGAGACTACGGCAGGCTAAAACGCGACTAATATACAGATCTGCTCTGAACGAGTGCTAAACCACGCCCTGCAAACATAAGTACAAACTCACACAGATTGAGAAGAAAATCACCTTACAGACAGGCGGAGCTGCAACAAACCTAACTGAAAATCAAAGACTGTCAGTCACCAACTGTGTATATCTATCATAATACGTGTTACGACGACAGAAGCCAGTGTTACCGTGACTGCTGCGTCTGTCTGTTATATGCGTTATAGTCAGTCACCCACGTTCACAGCCGGAAGTTTAGTGTTCGCCTAATAACAGTCGTACGTACGTCAGCAGCCATAATTGCCAAACATGGACATTCGGCGGTACTGACCCGGACCCACTGTTAGCCACAGAACTCCGCTCACAGCGAAAGGCTTAGTGGACAGACTCGATGATCTGATAAGCCGTTAATCAGTCGTTATAGAATAAAATGGTTTTCTGGGCCACACATGACCTTTTGTGGATCAACTCATGCGAGTCTTTGACAGTATTCTCTGCCAGTCCAATATAATGCAGAATAATTACAATCTAGCTGGCAGCGTGCTCCACAGGGTAGCGATCGACAGAACTCGACCGACATTTTATTGTTGATAACACCGGTTCGTCGTATAAAAGTAGTGCAAAAGGCAGTAAATCGCCAAATTGCTAAGCCTCGCCTGAATTTGACTCCCACGATTGATGATGAATGGCGCAGTGCACAGGAAACTACCCCGTATAGAAAGATGCAGCTACAAGGATTTCGGGCGGAAATGCGACCACGCGACACTCATACAGCAGAGCGTGGTTTAGCAGTCTGTAGAGACCGCTCGTGATCTCGCAGTTGTTAATGACAGTCTTTTGTCATTGTCTGCACACGTTGCTGCTCTGCGCATAACCGGAATGTAAAAGTAAATTTTTACCGTTAAACAGTACAAATATCGCAAAAACGTTTAAATTTTTTCCATTCGTCTGTCAAATATCTTCAAAGGTCTCTTATAGTTAGACATTTCACATTGCGTAGAAAATGTGTGGGCATCCTTTGTGTCACAAGTTCACAACAGTCTGACTGTAGCGGCTGGTTTTCAATGATGTGACTCAGTCAACTCGTTCAGTGATTTGACAGGTTGTTATTTCGACCGCTTTACACAACAGACTGTTTTCTGGTGCTGCTAAATACTTGTTGTTGCAGTTATACACTGAAGTACAACGCTTAGCAACTGTCAAATATGTCCAGTTTAGTTATTCGTGTTTTTCATTTTTATCACTGAAAAATAAGTGTACTATGTATGCATAATTAAAATCGAATATCGTGCAATGGTCTTGTACTGAATGACAAGCTGACCGCTGCTGACCACGTCAGTTCGCTGTGAGCCTCATGCTCGAGTTCATTGTACGTGATGCGAGTCCTTCGCGATCACGGACCTCCAGCAACGTCACTTACTGATGTTTTCCGTGCGACTATAATTGCGAAGCTAACGTACTGTTCACCGGAGTGGTCCGGTCTGACCTCAGCGCAAGATCGAGCTCGGATTGATGCATTTCTGAGACGCAGCAAACGTTACGGATACTGTGCTGATAGCGTTCCGATCACTGACATTTTCAGACGAATACTTGACAATGAATCTCACGTCCTTCACCAGCTCCTACCTGAGAAAACTAACTGTACCTACAACCTGCGCTCTCGACAACACGATAGACAATTAACTAGGAAATCCACTCACATCGATGACTCACTGTTTTTATCAGAATTTTGATCTTTTTTGTTGCGTTTTGTCAACGTTTTATATACGAATATATGGATATGGATATGTACAAATCTTTTGTTAAAAATAAACTGTCGCTTTTGTAGATCAAAAAAGAAAAAAGGGTGTGTGCCCCCAGAATCAGTCAATCACATTTTCAGCGTCTTTATGTAGACGCAATGACCTAAAGCGACTAAATTTGGCCGAAACTAAAGTTCTTCGGGGCCAGAATATGAATACGTCTGATTGACCCGCCCTACAGCCAAGGTGAGCGGGGCCCCCAGGACCAAGAGTTGTTTTACGCCTGTAAATATGTACACTCCGACTCTTCGACCAAGATCAACCATGCAAGGAGTACGGTTAACGGGAAATTATCGGGGATTCGCCCTCTCTGGGTGACTTAATTGTCTGTATAATTATTGTGCTGCGTGACAGTGAATGAATGAGTTAAAATGCACACAACGTAAGTTACTTCATGTCAATATTGAATGAAACAAAACACACACTTTAACGCTAGCACACATTACTCGTTGACCAGAACTCGAGTACTAGTTAACATAGTCTCTCCTGTAATCGATTCGAAAATTAATCATTCGCAGCAGCACTAATGACTAGTGTAATAGTGATTGCTCTAAACATAAGATAATAGATAACACTGTTACCGAGAACAATAAATATTGTCAACGCAAAATCAAATCTACATGAGTTGAGACAGTTTTCACACACAATAATGTGAATATCTCAAATAATCAAAACAGTTCCGATTCCATCATAAATTTGACAAATGAACCGATTTCAGTATTTCTCAACAGAACATTCTCAAGGAAATTGTCTGCCGTATATTATCAAGACTGCCACCTAAGAATGTGGAAAATTTGAAATTGAAATTCATTATAATAACACAAATGGTCTGTGATGTCCGTGGTGTGAATTAGCGGTGGATTGGCAGGTGTCTACTGTCAACAGCCCAGGCCTATCGTTGCATACTTCCAGTCTTACAAACTGGATGTAATAGTTGAATTTTCAGTATACATAATCCATATAATAATTGCTATCAAATGAGTTTTTCCGTCTAAGAATAAACGAAAATCGATATCGGCTCGTGCTTCGTCCTAGACCCCACTGGGATAGATAACAGCACTCCCAAGAGAGGAATGAGGCAACAAAGGAATGGAGGGGAGGGGAGGACTAGGGGAGAGAGGAAAAGAGAGCAGAAAAGGGAATGGAGAAAGGAGGGGACCAAGGGAAGTTGGGGAGAATAACGCCTTGGTTGTTGGGGATAGAAGATACGATACGATAGAAGAGTTTTACGTAGATTGGAAAGCTGAGGGTTGTCAGCTTAATCTAGCACACGTAACCAGAAACAAAACAATAAAAAACTAAGAAAGAAACCAAAACAAACATAAATGCCAGTGCCCACTTAGTACGGTCCAGATGGACGCCCCTATAATAATTATGAACGCTATAAGGAATGTCATCGACAGTTCAACAATAAATCGTCATCCACTACATCGCATCAGCAGCACATATACATGTATGCTATGCAGTTGTCAATGAAGCAAATAAATTATTGTCGCTATTCAACAGAATGTTACCGCAGCTGTAACGAGACGCGACATCACAGTAAAGCCGAGAGATTAACGGTGAAGAGAATGAGCGTCAGGGCGACTGACGGACTGATTGAAGCAATCTTCAACGATGAACCGACGTTGATATATTCAGCCAATTGTTCACGTCCCCTCGTACAGCACTGTAGCAGGTCTTGTGTCGGACGAGGACTGCCAGCCTACAGTTTGACACAAACAGCAATGATACTTGAATTAACACACAACAACAAGCAGCGGTTATGAGGCAGTATTACTGTATTACAGCATGAAAGGGATAACAAGAAAGCCGTGCTGCCGCAAGGAAACCGCGCGATGCCGAAGCTATTCTGTTCGGTTTAAATTTTACCAACTAAGCAAACTTAACCAAACAAAACAAATTGTGTTTAAAAGCAGATTTGAATGCGAATCTATACTAAGTATGTAACGCGTCATCTGCCGTGTCCCTGTTTCAGCCGAAATTTCGTGTTGTTCCCTTTGGAGAAGATCCATGATGTTGTGGTCCCATACAAAAACACTACGCTAATCAGCCGTGGAATTATTCTCGATGTATTACGACCTATTTCATCACGATACTTCAATGTTACGGACATTGTTGTCAATTTTGCGGCATTTCCGGTATCAATGACCTTGAATGTCGCCTAGAGGTCATTCAAGGTCGTTGATTTTGGCACCAATCAAAAGCGCGTATATTACTTCCTATTAGTCTTCAGCAGTAACCTTGGTCTTATCTTGCCGCGTTTCAGAAATATTAGAGCTTTTGTACGCCGAAAGCCGCTTTTTCGATACCCCTCCCCTATTCCGGTAAAAATTTCAGGGTGTTCCCCTTGGAGTAGATCCGTGATGCTGGGGTCTGCAAAGAGCAAACGTCTGAAGCTAACTTGAAAGAATAGATGCAAACAGGTTTCAATTAACATAAAAAAGTTATAAACGTAAATCCTATAAAAAAATTAAATCAAGTTTAAAAAGTTGAGCAAAAACGTTGATAGTATGGTTATATGAACTGTCTGTTGTATAGCTAGCGAATTCGTAGTGAAATTTACCCTTATTTGGGTGTCGTCGAAGACTTGGTAGTGAGTGCCACTGAAGAAGTGCGTCACACCGTTGTAATTGACTACGTCGTTAACAGGGCCACGTACGCCTCTCCAGACGCTGAGAGGTCGCGGGTAGCCAGGATCAACGCCGTAACCACCGCGATACCTGTAGTACCGGTTACCTGGATTACACGCACAGGTGTGTCAAAACTCTCTTAGTCAAGCTGGAATTGCAGAAAACATTGATTAATTAATTAATTAATTAATTTGTTATTTATGTATTGTTTATTTATTATTTATTTATTTGTTAATTATATATGATATGCGACAGCCTAGCGTGTTTAAGAAGTCTATATTTGAGGAGCTGAAATCACCGAGATGTTCAAATAGTGCTAGTAAAAAGACTGGTCACACACCTTTGATAAAGTAGATGCGTCCGTTTCCGCTCCAGACAAAAGCGGCGTCCATGTTGTAAGGTGCGCCCGGAAAACCTTGTCTAATCAGTCTCTTTGTTAAAGTAACTCCTTCCGTATCTGGCGCTCTATTGCTCATTCGCCAATATTCAGTGCCCTGTTGCAAGTATAAAACTAACGTAGTTTAATCCAAACTAATCACTGATATATTTATAATGTATTGTATATATGATGGTAATAATAGGCCTATGTAGTTAATTTGTCAAAAAAACTTGACATACATTTCAATGTCACTTTGTATAACTATGTGTTCATTTCATCGATATCTGGTACTTATCGGATACGATCGATCCATTAATCAACCAGTACGTTAATTATTTAATGAACCAATTAAGTAATTACTCAAAAGACAAATTAATCAGTTAACTGATTAATTGATTGTTTAATTGTTTTATTAAGCACTTGACTATTAAATAATAAATTATTCAGATAGTTAATTAGCTATTTAATTAACTCATGTAAATTTCGTAATAAAAATGTTACCGTGTTCTATCGTTTATTTCAATAATTGCATAAATTTGTTGCAATATATTTCTGCTACTATTTGCTCACAATACTAACTTAACAATTGCTGTCAATGAGAACATACCTTGAAGAAGTATACAAATCTGCTGGTGCTCATGACGGCGTCTAGATGGGTCGGAAGCTGTGACCAAGTGTCTTGAATCCGTCGAATATCTATGATAGTTCCGTAGCGCGACAATGTGGCATAGTATGGACCTGTGTACAATCACAGTTGCAGTGTTTAGTTGAGTTAAATGTAAATATACGAAAATCACAAATTTGTTACACTCTTCCACATGGAGCAACTTCATTAAAATATATAACCTATATTTGATTGGTAGAATCTACCAGATCGCGCAGGAATTGCTGTTTTTATGTAAAGTAAAGTAAAGTAGGCCATTTATATCGCGGCTCTTTGCGATCAGATCGCTGCAGAGCCGCTCTACAATACTCCCCTTGTTCATTGGACCCTATGCCTGCTGCCACATTACGGCGCATT